>Ga0247608_10001739_pt1 | contig 29047 bp, 26 predicted proteins | sample 176DNAGHGlowgp2_FD_193490 | JGI IMG/M metagenome (GOLD analysis project Ga0247608, IMG submission 193490) | Sheep rumen microbial communities from Palmerston North, Manawatu-Wanganui, New Zealand - 1766 DNA GHGlow gp2 | ecosystem: Host-associated > Mammals > Digestive system > Stomach > Rumen ... | reverse complement strand
GGTGACTACATTATACCACTTTTCGAGGCTATATGCTATTTTTACGTTCTTTTTCAAGCGGTTTTTGCTTTCAAAGCAGAAATCTCTGTAACATTTTTGGCAGTGTCACATGTGGGAAGTTTTAGTTTTTTATATATACCGCAAAGCCCCAATTTGACCTTTGAAGGGAGGGATGCCATGTATTTTACAAATGGCGATCACAGGGCTTTTGAAAGTCTCATGCAGGGGAAACCCTGCAGCGACCACTATGACAGTGGCAAGGACGGCCCGCACCCAGAGTGCCGAAACTGTCGCTGGCACAGACCGTACCGCAAGGATCGGTACTGCAAGTTTGCCGAGTGTCCCTTTACTCCCGGCCGCATGACCGCCATCAGCAAGGGCAATCCGCCGGGGAAAGGAGGTGGTGCCGTCCGCTAATCTCTCTTTTCCCCAAAAACTATTATATAGGAGGCGATTGCCAATTCTCAAAACAAAATGGCGCAGAAGCATCGCTGTGCTGCTCTGCGTTATGCTCATGTTCTGCGCAGCCTTTTCCCTGACCGCCTATGCGGACTCGGCGGTCATTACCACAGCCCCCATGTATTCGTATTTCCAGACCTACAACACCAGCGGCACATGGGTCGATCTCCAGACACCCGGACACGCTACTTCTGACGGTCAAGTGGCCTACTGCCTGCAAACCAGCAAAGATAACCCATATAACGCAGCCTACTCCTCCATCGACGGCGAGTATGTGTATGACGAGTATGTTTTGACCGGCCTCAAGGCGATTCTCACCCACGGCTACCCCGCAGACAATGGCGGCTTTTCTGACCTGGAGGCCAGATACGCAACCGCGAACGCGATCCGCTTTTTCTTAGCTGAGAATTACGCCGATGGTATGCCCCAGTACCTCAACCTCAATGTCAACGGCGACTGGATCAGAGGCAGGCCCGGCTATGAAGATCTGTTCTATTGGTCGCTCAGCCTGCTGCAAATGGCGCGTTCCGGGAATGTGTCCACCGGCGGTGCCGGGAGCCTGACGTTTAGCCCGTCAGAAATTACGCTCACCCAGGAGGGAGACTACTTCACCGGCAGCGTCACACTCACCAACGGGATCAACGGCACCTATGACCTCATGGACGATATGCCGGAGGGCAAGCAGATTCTCGGACATACCGGCGCGGATCAGGAAACGCTGACGATCAAGATTCCTGTCGCCTATGCCAATAGCAGCTATACGCTGTGCGCATACGGGATGGATCACCTGCCCACCGCAAAACTGTTCTTCTGGGCGCCTTCCGTATACAACCAGCAAAGAATCGTCACAAGCACGCTGGACGGGTCTCAGGACGTTTTTGTGAGAGGCTTCCTCACGGTGAAAACACCCAGCGCGACCGTGCAGCCGCAGAAAGGCAGCTTGCAGATCACCAAGACGGACGAGAGCAGCAACCCGCTTTCTGGTGTTGGCTTTACTCTGTACGACAGCTCCAAGCGCACCATCAGCACCAAGACCACGGACAGCAGCGGTATTGTCACGTTCGCCGATCTTGACCTCGGCAACTACTATTACGCCGAAACGAGCGCCCTGGCTGGATATGTGCCAGACACAACACAGTATGCGGTATCTATCACGACGAGCAGCCTCCTTGTGCAGAAAACCGTCACAAATGAGCGCATCCCGGCCAAGGGCAGCTTGAAGCTCGTCAAGACCGACGAAAACGGCACCCCGATTGCAAGCACCGGCTTCCAACTGCTCGACAGAGACGGCAACCGGATCACAAGCGGTGGGACGGACAGCAGCGGCGTCCTGGTATTCTCGGATCTCCCATTGGGCAACTATTTCTATCAAGAAACCTTTGCAGTTCCCGGCTATGCGCTGGACGATACCAAGTACCCCATCAGCATAACGGAGGACGGGCAGGTCATCACCAAGACCATCGTCAACTACAAGTCCGCTGGCACCATCAAGATTCTCAAAACAGATTCCGAAACTGGTGAACCCCTGCAAGGTGCAGAGTTTACAGTGTATAACGAGCACATGGCTGAAGTCACCAAGGGAACGACCGATGAATCCGGCGTTGTGGTTTTTGCGGGACTGCCCCTCGGCCCGTATTACTGTCAGGAAACGCAGGCACCTCCCGGATATGTCCCGCTGGGCAGCATCGAGCTGGTCTATCTGGACGGAAACGGAAAGGTCGTCACGTTAAGCTACACCAACAAGCCCGCCAGAGGCAGCATCAAGCTCACGAAGAAAAACAGTGATGGAGAGCTTTTGAACGGCGTAGTGTTCACACTCTACGACGCGGACAAGCATGAAATCAAGACCGGCACGACGAACGAAAACGGCGTTGTAGTCTTTGATAATCTCCCCATCGGGGATTACTGGTATGCCGAAACCTCAGAGCTTCCCGGCTATGTACCGAACCATAACCTCATGGCGGCGCGGGTCGGCTTCCATACCGCAGTTGACGAACACACATTCACCAACTACAAGGCTCATGGTCATGTCCGGGTAATCAAGAGCGACGAGAACGGCGCTCCGCTTGCGGGCGTTCACTTCAAGCTGACTGATGAGGCCGGGAACCTGATCGACGAGGGCGACACCGGGACGGACGGCAAGCTGCTTTTCACCATGCTCCCCGTTGGCAAGTATATCCTCAAGGAAACCGCGACGCTGACCGGCTATGTGCTGGACGAAACCCCGTTTTCCATCGAGTTAGTGAATGACGGCGATGTAGTAACAAAAGAGATCACCAACAGCCAGCAGACCGGCAGTATAGCAATTCTCAAGACCGACGCAGATACAAGCAGCCCGCTTGCAGGAGCGCATTTCAAGCTGACGGATTCCACCGGCAAGCTCGTCAAGGAGGGCGACACCGCAGCGGACGGCAAGCTCATCTTCACCGGCCTTCCTCTCGGCACCTACAAGCTGACCGAAACAGCGGCCCCGGCTGGTTATGTCCTCGACCCCACCCCGATCACCGTTGAAGTCACAAACGCCGGGCAGACTGTGAGCAAGACAATCACCAACAGCCAGCAGACCGGCAGTATAGCAATCCTCAAGACCGACGCCGATACAAGCACCCCCCTTGCGGGAGCGCATTTCAAGCTGACGGATTCCACCGGCAAGCTCATCAAGGAGGGCGACACCGCAGCGGACGGCAAGCTCATCTTCACCGGCCTTGCCTTCGGCACCTACAAGCTGACCGAAACAGCGGCCCCGGCTGGCTATGTTCTGGACTCCACCCCGATTACCGTCGAAGTTACGAACGCCGGGCAGACTGTGAGCAAGACGATCACCAATACTCGCGCAGTCGGCAATATCTCCATTTTTAAAACCGACGCGGAGACAAACAAGCCCCTTGCTGGCGTCCACTTCAAGCTGACGGATTCCACCGGTAAGCTCATTTCCGAAGCAATTACCGGCACGGAGGGCAAGATCACCTTTACCGGCATGGCCCTCGGCAAATATACGCTGGAGGAAACGGCAACCGTTGACGGATATAGCCTTATCAGCGATCCGATCCCCGTGGAACTGACCGAGCACGGCAAGACCGTGGAGATCAGCGTCAAGAATACCCCAAGCCGCGGAAACCTGAAGCTCATCAAGAAAGACGCTTATGAAAACAAGCCGCTTGCCGGGGCAACTTACAGGCTCATGGACGAAAGCGGCAAGAAGCTGGCCGAAGGCACCGCCAACGAAAACGGTGAGATTGTCTTTGAAAATCTGCTCTACGGCAATTACCGGGTACAGGAGATCAGCGCCCCCAAGGGCTACAAGGTGGACGAGAGAGCCTATACCGTGACTGTTCCCACGGAAAACGGCACCCAGACTGTGACAGATCTTCGCAGGCCGGGAACACTGGAGGTAAAGAAGCAGGACGAGAAAGGCAAGCCCCTCGCAGGAGCCACGTTTTTACTGGAATACTCCACGGACAACGGCACGACCTGGACCCCCGTCGCAAACCGCAGCGGCGAGAACATCACGGCGGGCGGCTGTTCAAGTAACAACCTTTCTAATGGACAGCTTACCACCGACAGCACCGGCAGCGTCAGCTTTACCGGCCTCCGGGCGGACAGCACGATTCTCTACCGTCTGACCGAAACCAAGGCCCCGGAGGGCTATTCCCTGATCGGCACCGAACTCTACAAAGGCACACTTCCCATCGAAACACAGAAAACCAATATTGAGGACTCGGAAACCGTGGACGGCAAGACATACTGTTATTCCCTGTATGTCACAGCAACAGACGATCCCACATACCGGCTCCCCGAAACCGGCGGCAGTGGCTTTGACCTGCTGCTTATTTTTATGCCCATTTGCGCCATACCCTTCATTATTTATCTTAAAAGAAAGGAAGAACGTGAATCTTGAAAAAACTTTTTTCTCTGCTGCTGGCCCTTGTCATGGTCGGCAGCTTTTCCATTCCCGCCTTTGCCGCCGCTGATCCGGCGCTGATCGACACGACGCGCACCGGCTCCATCAGCCTCTACAAGTACGATGTGACCGGCGCGGAGAAAGACGGCGTTTGGGACAGCTCCTATGTCAGCACCGGCATCCGGGACGAAAGCGGCGTGGAGGCCATCCTGGGCAATCCCGCCCGTGTCTCCGCGCTCAATGCCAACGGCGACGCATACGGTTACGCTGTGCGCGGCGTGGAATTTAGCTATGTCAAGCTGGCAGATATTCTCGCCTACACCAAGACCGAGGACAACACGAACCGTGTTGAGCTGCTGTACGGCATCGAAAACAGCGAGCTGAACGCCGCTTTTCTGAATGTCCTCGGCGTCACCGCCAATGACCGCTTCGCCCCGGCGGACAACACCGAGGGCGGCAAGACGATTTATTATTACACCTCCGACGTGCTGATCGACGGCCTCAAGAACGCGCTGAACACCAACGGCACGGCGACGCGCAATGCCGCTGAAAGGTTTGTCCAGTTTGCGGGCGGCAGCGCCATGCCCGAAACGGACGCCTACGGACACAGCGCCGTGTCCGGCCTGCCCCTCGGCCTGTACCTCGTGGTCGAAACCCGCGTTCCCGAAATGGTCACGGAAACCACCGCGCCTTTCCTGATCTCCCTGCCTATGACCAATGTTGTAAACGGCAGCGAATGGATCTATGACCCGGTGCTGTACCCTAAGAACGCCACGGGCATCCCGTCTGTAGAAAAGACCGTGCGCGAGGCCAGGATCGACACCGGAGCCAATGCCGGAAGTCCGGATAGCATTTCTGACGGATACGCGCATACCGCCTCGGCTTCCGGCAACGACACGCTGGAATACCAGATCATTTCCACCATGCCCAGCATTACCTCGGCTGCGTCCTATCTGACTGAGTACGGTTTTACCGACACACTGAGTAAAGGCATCACTTACGCCAAGGGCGACGTGAAACTGGCCTTTTATAAGGATTCCGCTTGCACGGATAAGATTGCCGAATGGTCTGAGGCTGACGGCAAGTTCACTGTCTCTTACACCGCCAAGGATGGCAACAGCGTTATGAGCATCGCCATGACCGCCTCCGGCCTGTCCGAGATCAACACCAGCCCCACGGTCTACAACGGCCCGAATATGGTCAACAGCGGGTACAGCGGCTGTACCGTTCGCATCACCTACAAGGCAAAGCTCAACATGGACAACACCGTGACCTACGGCAACAGCGGCAACGACAACGCGGTTGTTCTGACCTGGAAGCGCAGCAACACCGACTACTACGATACCCTTGTGGACGATTGCCACGTTTATTCTTACGGCGTGGATGTGACGAAGCAGTTTTCCTCCGGGAACGGCGACTTCTCCCAGGTCAAGTTTGTCGCCCACAATGATACGGATAACTACTTCCTCACCGCCGCGTTCAATGCTGCTGAAGGTGTCTGGTATGTGACCGGTCATGTGGAAGCCGCGGAGCAGGCCACGCAATTTGTCCCCACCACGGCGGGCAAGCTGGTCATCAAGGGTCTGGAGGACGACGCCTACACCATCAAGGAGATTCAGACGGATAAAGCCTACACGCTGCTCAAGCAGGGCGTCAAGGTCATTATCTCCAAGGCGGAGGGCGCGAACGCCTGTCCCATCTACGGCACGGACACGCTCGGCCTTGTCCAGAACGATCCCCGCTTTGCAAGCGTCCCCGCCGGGATGTTCCACAATATGCCCCAACGCCACCTGGAACACAAGCTGCTGACCGCCTCCGCTACCGTGGACGGCAACGACGTTTCCATGCTGTCGGACAATGGCTCCGTCTCCGCGCTTGCGCCTTTCAATGTCATCAACACCAAGGGCTTTGACCTGCCGCAGACGGGCAGCCGGGGTACATGGATGTACCCGGTGATCGGCTTTACGGTTCTGGCCCTGTGCGTCGTGGGAATCATTGTTATTGCGAGGAAACGAGTGGACTACTGATTACGCGGGAGGGCGGGAATACCGCCCTCCTGTTCCGCGAAGGGGAAGGATAAAGAAAATGGGAATTACACTTCTGGCAGCATTTCTTGTCATTTCCCTCGTCGTGATCCTTTATCCCCTGATCGCCAACAGGCTTGCGGAGAAAAACGCAAGCCTGATCGAAACGCAGTATACAGAACGCATTGAAACCCTCTATGACACCGAGCTGCAGGAGCTGCGCGACCGGGCGCAGAGATACAACGGCACCCTCCAGACAGCGACGGGAGCGGCCTTTTCCAAGGAGACGCTTGCAAGCGCCTCCGAGATCTACGACGAGCTTTTGAACGTGCAGGGCGACGGGCTCATGGGCTATGTGGAAATCCCCGTTATATCCGTAAAGCTCCCGATCTACCACGGCACGGACGAGACGACGCTTGACCGGGGCGTGGGCCACCTTCTCGGCTCTTCGCTCCCCGTAGGCGGTTTGAATACCCATTGTGTGCTGACGGGACACAGCGGCCTTGCCGGACAAAAGATGTTTTCCGATCTGGATTTGTTGAAACAGGGGGACATTTTCTTTCTCCGTATCCTCGGTCAAACGCTGGCCTATAAGGTGGTGGAGATCAACACGGTACTCCCGGAGGATTCTGAAAAGCTGCTCATTGAGCCGGGCCGCGATCTCTGTACGCTTGTGACCTGTACGCCCTTTGCCGTCAACACGCACCGGCTTTTAGTGCGCGGGGAGCGCATCGAGTATGAGGAAGCGGAGGCCGTTATAGAGGACGCAGATTTTACCCCGCTGGAGGAATCCACATGGGACGAGGCATACATGCGCGGTCTCGGCTACGGCCTGCTTGCGGTCACCGGCGTCACAGCCGGAGCCGCCGCGATTGGGCTCTGCAAACACAAAAAATTCTCTGCTCCAAATCGACAAAATGCGTTTCACCGTGAAACGTATTTTACAATTCCAAAACCAAAGCTGCCGGAAAGAAAGCGAGGAAAACATGAAAAACGATAAAGTCCGGCTTGCTGTCATGGTACTGCTTCTTTGCCTTGCAACCGCTGGCGCGGCGCTTGCGGTGAGGCCGTGGGTGTTCCGCTGGGAAAAAGACATAGAGATCAGGAAAGAGGTCAGCCACTATTGGGAAGCCCGGGAAACGATCCAAAAGGTCTCTGAGGAACAACAGGTGCCGGTTCCCTATGCGGAGCTGCTGGACGATATGCGTCATTACAATATGCGGCTTTATACCCACAAGCAGCGTGATTTGAACTGCAAGAGCGCCTATGAGCTGTCCGAGTTCACGCTGACCGACTACGGTTTGCCGGATGAAAAGTTCGGGGTAATCTCCATCCCGAAGCTGGATCTGGAAATGCCCCTGTTTTTGGGCGCGAGTGAGGAAAACATGGCTGTGGGCGCGGCGGTGCTGTCCCAGACCAGCATCCCCATCGGCGGCGATTACAGCAACTCCGTCATTGCCGGTCACCGAGGCTGGAACGGATACCCCTATTTTCTGGACATTGAAAAGCTGGAAGATGGCGACGAGGTAACGATCACCAATATTTGGGGAACGCTGCGTTATCAGGTAACAGAGACTCAGATCATTGCTCCCAACGATGTAAACGCAATTCTAATCCGTCCCGGCAGGGATATGATTACCCTTTTGACCTGTCACCCGCCCAATACCGGCGGGAGATTCAGATACCTGGTGTTCTGTGAAAGAATGGAGGACGCTAAATGAGCTTTGAGTATTTCTACGGCGGTCAGTCCGAAGCCTTTTCCTTTTACCGCATCCCGCGCCGCCTTGTGACCGGAAGCGAGTTTCGCCACCTGTCCACGGAGGCGAAGCTCCTGTACGGTCTCTTGCTTGACCGCATGGGCCTTTCCGCGCAAAACGAGTGGTATGACGATCAGGGCCGCGTGTATATCTACTACACGGTCGAGGAAATCATGGAGGACTTATGCTGCGGCCACGGCAAGGCCGGAAAGCTGCTGGCCGAGCTGGACACCAGCAAGGGCATCGGCCTGATCGAGCGTAGAAAGCAGGGGCAGGGAAAGCCGACCATGATCTATGTCAAGCAGTTTGTGGAACAGGAGCTTCCCGCCCCGCCCAGACCTCCAAAAAGCGGAGGTGCAGAAAGCCGGAAACCGGAGGTCAAGACAGCCGATAATCGGAGGTCTGGACAGCCGAAAAACGAAGGTCAAGACATCCGAAAATCGGACGCAAATTATACTGATAGTAATTATACTAAAAACAGTTATATTGATCCATCTAATCCTCTATCGGGCAGCTCTGAAACAGAAAGAGCGGAGATCGAAGAAGATACAAAAGAGCAGATCAGTTATTCAAGACTTGCGGAAGAATACCCCTATGATGATCCTGACTGCCTGTTGCAGCTCATTTGTGACATCCTGTGCAGCACCGCCGAAACTACGAAAATTGGAGGTGAGCCGATCCCAACATCGAAAGTCAAGGAACGCTTCCGACGATTGGATTATGAGCATATCGTGTACGTCCTTGACAGCATGAGGGAGACAACCACAAAAATCATCAACATACGGGCCTATCTGTTGACCGCGCTTTACAACGCGCCGATCACGATAGGCCCGCACTACGCCGCCGCTGTGCGGCATGATTTCAGTTAGATGCATTTTCCCGTGTTTAATTCGTTTCACGGTGACGCTTACGCCCATTAGAAATACGTTTCACGGTGAAACGTATTTCTTAGCGCTTTGCGCGTATGGGCGTTGTGTGCTGTGCAAACGCATTTTTTTGATACCAATGCTTTGCCGGTCAGATCCTTGCAAGGAACTCCGAAGGCGTGAATGCCACCACCTTGCTTTGCCTGAAATCACGAACATTGCGGGTGATGATGAAGTCTGCCTGTATGCGCTCCGCTGTGGCGGATTGAACAGCATCCTCAAAGTCATTCCAAGCCATTTCCGCCGCTTTTGTCATATCTGCGGTGCTGAAATCGGCAAACCGGAAAATGAGCTTCAGCCTTGTAAGAACATCTTCTATCTGCGCCGGTTCAAGTTCCTTTCGCATGACATAGACAAGGTTGGCAAAGGTCAAGGTAGAAATATACCCTTCCGTTTGTTCCGTTTCACAAAGCTTCCAAACAGCAGATGAGTCTGCCCAGTATGGTTCCCGTTTCAGAAGAACGTCGAAAACAATGGTTGCGTCAATCAGCAATCTCATATTTTTCCCTCAGCCGCGCTTCCCGAAGATCGTCTGTCGAGTCTCCGCCTTTGAGTATTCCTGTGAGGGAATCCGTCAGGTAAGAGATTGCGGTACTTTTCGGAATAAAACGGCCAACCTCTTTTCCGTTCTTTGTGACAATGACCTCTTGACCGCCAATGACAAGGTTGAGGTATCTCCCAAAGTTGTTTTGCATTTCGGTAGCAGTAGCAGTTGCCCCGATCATAACAAGCACCCCTTTCTGAATTAGCTAATTATATTATAAACTATTTTAGCTAATTTGCAACGGTTTATTCCAATAATTTTTGACTGAATGAAGGAGGAATTTAATGCCCAACGAAAAACCCGTGCCCCAGAAAATCCCGCTTGATAAAATCCACGATCTCCCCGGCATCCCTGCGGTGTCACAGGCCGACAAGTCCTACGGCGGACTTGTCGCAAGCATCCTGCTTGACGGCGTAAAGGAGCCTGTCATCCTGCGCCAGCGGGAGGACGGAGAATACCAGCTTGTGAGCGGCTACCGCCGCCGCAAGGCCGCTGAGCTTTCCAAGCTCAAAGAGCTGCCCGCCCTGGTCTATGACATGAGCGAAGCAGAGGCGCTTGAATATCACAAGCTTGCCAATCTGAATCCCGCGACGCCGATCCCTGGCAAGCTGGTGGAAAAAGATGAGACTGCCAAAGCCGAAAAGCCCGTTCCAGCTCCTGCCGACAAGGAGCCGGACGAACCGGAGAAAAAAGATGAGGCCAAGAAGCCGGACGAAAAGGAGGTTGAGGCTCCCAAGGCCGATAAGCCCGTCCCGGCTTCTGCCGACAAGAAACCCGCCGGGCCGGAAAAGAAGAACGAGGCCAAAAAGCCGGAGGAAAAGGAAGCAGAGGCTCCCAAAGCCGAAAAGCCCGCCCCAGCTCCTGCCGGCAAGAAGCCCGCTGAACCGGAGAAGAAAGACGAGGCTAAGACGCCGAACGATAAGAAAGCAGAGGCTCCCAAGGTTGAGAAGTTCACCCCGGCTCCCGCCACTAAGGAACCTGCCAAGCCCGCAAATGAGAAAGAGAAAAAAGTGGCTGAGGCTCCCGCCCCTGCTGCCGCAGATAAAGAGAAAAATCCTGCCCCGAAGAAAGAAGATAAGCCCGCGAAAGCACCTGCGCCAAAGACAGAGGACAAGCCCGTTGAAAAAACTGCTGTTGGCCCCACCGGAACCTCCATCACCAAGCTCCTCGGTGAAAAGCTCGATCCGCCCACGGAGAAAGACAAAAAATCTCTTCCCATCCCCGGCGAGGGCGAAGCCTTTTCCGCTGTGCTGCATCCGGCTTACCTCAAGAAAGCCGACATCAACACCTTCTCCGTTGACCGCAGCAGCGATGATTTCAAGGAGCTGTTCAAATCCATTGAGCGCTTCGGCGTGAAAGACCCGGTGCTGGCCCGATTCAACAAGGACGGCGATCTTGAAATCCTTTCCGGTCAGCGCCGCCACCTGATCGCTTCCGAGCTGAATTATCCCGTCCCGACCATCATTCAGCAGCTTGACGATGATGACGCAAGAATCCTTGTCGCGGACGGAAACCTTCACCGTGAACACATTTCCACCTATGATCTCTCCCGCGCCCTGCGCATGAAAGCGGACAGCATGAAGCGCAAGGCAGGACGCAAGCTCCGCGGCGTCAAGGGAGGCCCGGAAACCGACGAGATGATCGCCAAAGAAATGGGCATGAGTACCATGAAGCTCAACAGGCTCATGAAGCTCTCCGAGGCTACCCAGCAGATTTGCGATCTGGTGGACGACGGCACCATCGCCGTGTCGATTGCCTACAATATCGCCTTTTTGCAGCCGAAGCACCAGGACATGGTTGCCGACATGATCGGTATTAACGTCAAGGTCAACAACGAGAACACCACGAATCTCAAAAAGATCGCGGCAAAGGAATCCCTCACGGAACAGAAGATCCGGGACGTGCTGGAAGGCAAGTACCCGCCCAAGGTCGTTGAGAAGCCGAAAGCTGTTGAGCCTCCCGCACAGGCAACACCTCCTATGGCCCCGGCTCCGGCGATAATCCCCAAGTCCCCGAACGTGGGAACACCGGTTCCCGGTCAGCCCGCAGACAAGGTGATCCCGTTCCCGGCTGCGCCCAAGCAGGAGCCCGCCGAAATCACGCCGCCCGCCGAAACCGTTACGAAACCCGCAGATTCTCCCCAGCCCGCCATTTCCGCTCCCGGCGTTGAAAACGCTCCCGCTGTGCAGGCGCCAACAGCCCCGGCGGATAACACGCCGCCTGTTCCCTCAACACCTTCTCCCGTTGATGTTTCCGAGACAGAACAGGATAAGGAAAACAGCTACGAGACAAAGATCGTCCTGCGCGGCGACCGCCTCCGCAAGTATTTCCCCGATGTGTCCATGACCCCGCTTGCCATTGAAAACAGCATCTATGACGCGCTGGAGGAACGCCGCCAGCGTCAGGTCAAGGAAAAAGCCAAAGCCGAAATTTTTAAGGGTAAAAAGGAGCCTGTAAAATGAAACTCAATGCCACGATTGCAAACCTCAGACTGTTCAACTCCGGCGTCTACAAGGACGTGACGATCTCTTTTCCGACCACCACGGAAAAGATACACAGCGCCCTGCGCAAGATCGCCATTGACGGGCGCGAGAACAAAGAAATCCTGATCACGCAGTACGAAACGGACATAAAAGGTCTCGCCGCCCATCTGGGTGAATATGAGAACATCGATGAGCTGAATTACCTGGCAAGCCGCCTCGCCGGGGTTTCCCCTTATGAAATGGCGGTGTTTTCCGCTGCCGTCCAGCACGGCGAGTACAGTAACTCCATGCAGGATTTGATCAATCTGAGCTACAACCTGGACTGCTTCACACTCTATCCCGACATCATGGACGCAGAAACATACGGGCGGACTCTCCTGGAGGATATAGAAGAACTGGAAATCCCGGAGGAAGTCAAACCGTATATCGACTATGAGGCATACGGCGAGGACAGGCGAATCAACGAGGGAGGTGACTTTACCGCGCTCGGATATGTCCTCAACAATCGGACGCCGTTCAAGGATGTTTATGACGGTTTTGCCGTACCCAAGGAGTACGCGGTGTTCAGCTACCCTTTCCGGACGATCTCTCCCAGGCTCCCGGAGGCCAGCGCATGAATGTCCTGGTCGTGGAGCCGGGGTATCTCCCGTATGAGAAAGAGATAAACGGCCTGGAAGAAATGCAGGCGACTGTCGGCGGCTATATACAGGCCATTTACCCCTATGAGGAGCCTGTCGCCATTGTCTGCAATGAGGAAGGAATCCTCGAAGGGCTGGACTTTAACCGCAGCGTCCCCGGCGGTTATGGCGGCGTTTTCGGCACCTTCTTCATTTGCGGTCTGGGAGAGGAAAACTTTTGTTCGCTTCCCCCGGAGCTGGTCGACCGTTTCAAGAAAGAGTACAAAAAAGCGGAAGTCCTGATCGGCACCAAGGATGGCGGATATTTTACCTTGTCTGTCCCGGCAAAGCCCAAGCTAAAGGGAAACAAGGCCAATGAGAAAAACCACAGCAGCCCGGAACGCTGACGCGCAGGCCGAGAAGCGAGAGCGGATCAAGGCGCTGACGGACAAGCTGGAAAACGGCGTCAAGGAAGTCTTTGAAAGCGAGGCGTACAAGGAGTATCTGAAAACCATGTCCAAGTTTCACCGGTACAGCTTCGGAAACTGTATGCTGATCTTTTTTCAGTGTCCAAGCGCGACGGCGGTCGCCGGCTATACCACATGGAAAAAGCTGGGCCGAACGGTCAAAAAGGGCGAACACGGAATACAGATACTTGCCCCATGCCCGTTCAAGACCATGGTCGAACAGAACAAGATGGACAACCAGGGGAATTTCGTTTTAGGCGCGGACGGCCTGCCGGAAAAGGTCAGCACCCTTGTCTCCTTAACCCGCTTCAAAATCGCCTATGTATTTGACGTAAGCCAGACGGAGGGTAAAGAGCTGCCCTCCCTGGGCGTGGACGAGCTGACCGGGGATGTAGAGGGCTTCGACGAAATCTTTGCCGCCGTTGAAGCGCTCAGCCCCGTCCCGATCTACTTCCGGGAGCCGGAGGAATCCAAGGGCTGCTATAACCAGCTTGAACAGTGCATCTATGTCAACAAGGGCATGAGCCAGGTGCAGACGATGAAAACCCTGATCCATGAGACTGCCCACGCAAAGCTCCACGCGCTGCCTGTCTCTGCCGGTATTATCATGGGCACTCCGGTCAAAGATCGGCGTACACGCGAGGTGGAGGCGGAGAGCATCGCCTATGTGGTCTGCCAGCACTTCGGGATCGACACGTCAGACTATTCCTTTGCCTATGTGACCGGCTGGAGCAAGAACAAGGAAACGCCGGAGCTGAAATCCTCGCTGGAGTGTATCAGCAAGACCGCCGCCGAAATGATCGACGCCATCGAAAAAGCCTGCCCCGCCATCTCCCGCACAACGATCAAAGAGCAGGAAGTGGAAAATGCGTTTCACCGTGAAACGCATTTTTCCGCAGCCAGATAGGAGGTTTACATAAAAGCAGATATTCTTCAAATGCTGCGGGCCGTGCTGATGGAAAACACGGAACACTACAAGTCAGATTTTGAGTATGACGTTGCCACGTTGATAAAAGCTGCAAAGCAGCCGAAGATTGAGGATCGGACATACTACTGGCTTTCCCGTCCATGCGGAACGTGGTGCTTCAAGGAAAAAGAAGTGTTCTTGAAAGATTCCGGTGCCTATAAGACCTGGACGCATTATGAATCGGAGCATGAGGGCTTTCGGGCATTTCGTGTAGTGATAGAGGAAATGGACGGCAAGAAACTGCTCGGCAAGGTGATCCCCTTTGACTACGGAGAGAGCGTACCACGAATCAAGCGGGCAGCTCTGCCCTATGTATTTATATCCGGCGAGTATGGGGACGGCACGACATTTCCGAAAATGACCTACGCGGAGTATGAAAGCAGCGAACATATACTTGTGAAGCTCAAGCACGGCGGACTCAAAAGCTGTCAGCTCTATCCAGCAGATGAGGACGTGAACGAGCTGAAGCTCCGGATCGCTCAGGAGCATACCATGCAGGCGCGGAAAACAGGCCCTAAAAAGGACAAGAAGAAATGCGCTTCACGGTGAAACGCATTTCCTGATGGGACGGTTTTTGTCAGCTAATCGAACAAAAGGCAAGCGCCGCTTTGCGGCGCTTGTTAAGCAAGTATGGCATTTGTTAAACACAAACGCCCTTGTTAGGGGAAAATCCCCTAATACCCTGTATACACTGTACCGACAAACTGGAATTTGTCTACATGATCCCGGATACATCACTTCACCAACACAACGATGTGGGCGTTTTCGATCTCGACAACCTTTTTTGTTTTCAGTCCGACCTGTTCTGCTAACGCCATGATTCTCTCCGGTGTATCCGGATAGATCCGGATTCTTCTGTTGCCCATATCGAGCCATTCGCTCTGGTTTTTGTCGATTGACAGGCAGATCAGACCGCCGTCATTCAACAGTGCGCTGATTTTCCCGATCACCAATGACTTATCCTGAAAGTGCATCATGGTCAGCGTCGAATAGATCACATCGTATTTTTCCCGAAATACATGGGTGGTGAAATCGTCACAGATCAAGGTTATGTTCTGGCAATGCCGAAGGTTTTCCCTGGCTCTCCTGATGGTCTTTGGCGATATATCTATCCCGGTTAGATGACTACAGCACCCGGCTGTTTTTTCTGCAAGCCTTCCCGTCCCAATACCGATCTCAAGCACCATTTTGGATGGAGCAAGTTCCAGCAGATCCAGAAATACCTGTCCATCCCATGATTCCATGTACTGCCGCAAGGCCGGTGGATCACGGAAGGGATCATTGTTTTCTTCAATCAAGAGATCATAATGGGTTTTGATGTTCATACGTTATTGCTCCAAATACCGATTTATCGAGATGATTGTACCACAAGAGAAACCCTATATCAACATTCCCAAATGCGTTTCACGGTGAAACGCCTTTTCTCATGGAGGTGAAATGCGAGAACGAAAACATTTTATAGGCGTTTGGCTGGACGATAAGGAATACAATCACCTTATGCAGCTATGCGCTACATCTGGTCTCAGTACCAGCGCCGTGCTTCGGCAGATTCTTTCCGGCACACAGCTCCGCCCGCGCCCGCCGGATCAATACACCGCGCTGCTCCGGGAGCTGTCCGCCATTGGGAACAATGTCAATCAGATTGCGCACTGGGCCAACGCTGCAAGGAGCATCCGGGAGCCGGAGATCGTGGAAGCTGCCGTACTTGCGCATAAGGCATGGGAGCTTGTAAAGAATGGCCTATGACAAAATCCGGGTCATCCATACCCGGCTGGATAACTCTATCCGCTATGTGATGAACGCCGAAAAGACGCTTGACGGCAGTACCGGCGCTGTCCTGATCGGTGGGATCAACTGCTTTCCGAACACCGCATATCGTGACATGATGCAGACCAAGCGCCGCTGGGACAAAGCAAACCGACGCATACAGGGCTACCACGTCATACACTCTTTCGCTCCCGGAGAGGTTACACCGGAAAAGGCGCAGGAGATCGGAATGGAGCTTGCCCGCCGTCTTGTCGGGGATCGGTTTGAAGCTGTCGTTTCCACACATACAGATCATGACCATGTACATTGTCATATCGTGTTCAATTCTGTGTCCTGCACGGACGGCAAAATGTACCGGGACAATTTCAAAGCATACTTCGGAGACATCCGGGGCATCTCAAACGAGATAAGCCGAGAAAACGATCTGTCTGTCATCGAGCCGAGGAACAAGGGAAAGCACTATGCGGAGTGGAGCGCGGAGCAAAACGGAAAGCCCACTGTGCGCGGCTTGATCCGGCAGGATATTGACGCGGCGCTGCATGATGCCTTTACCCTGCAATCCTTTTATGAGGCTTTGCAGAAACGGGGCTATACGATCAAACGCGGGGCCAATGTCAAGCACACAGCGGTCAAGCCACCCGGCTCAGAGCGCTATTTCCGTCTGGACAGTTTGGGCAACGGTTACACAGAGGCCGACATACGAGATCGCCTGAACAGGAGCAGGACAGAGCCGGATGTACAAGAAATGCCTGAAAGAATCTATCTCCCTCAAAAGAGATACAAGGTCAAGCGCAGATCTCCCGCCCGGAGGGAAAAGCGCAAGCTGTCCGGCCTGCGCCGTCTTTATCTGCACTACCTGTATCTTTTATCCCCGCCAAGGCCGCGCCGCCGTCCCGTCCCGTTTCCCGTGCGGGCTGAGGTCAGACGGCTCGACCAGTACAAGCGGCAGTTTGCGCTGCTGCATAAATACCGTATCAACAACGAGAGTCAGTTGTCCATGCTTGCGGATGCTCTGCAAGCGGACATTGACTCTCTTGTTTTATCCCGGCGTGAGCTGTACCGCCGCAAGCGAGGCGGCGAGGACGTGAGCGCCGAGATCAAGCAAATCTCCCTTGCCCTGCGCCCGATCCGCCGGGAGCTGAAATGCTGCCAACAGATCAAGGAGCGAATACCCCAGCTTCAGGAGCATATCCGGCTCGACCGGCAGGCCGAGGAACAGGCCAGGACGGAGAAAATGAAAACAAAACAAAGGAGGCATGAGTTATGGAAGTAAGCGGCGAAGTAGCTGATCTGTTGGTCAAGGAGGGGCTGGAAGCCGCCAGGATCGCAACGGAGCTTTCCGCAAAGGGTCTTGTCCATGCGGCGGCGCTGCTCGCCGCGATGGTAAAGCAGAATTACAAGGTGGTCGGCAAGGTGGGGATCGAAAAGCTGATGAAAGAGACGAACGCCGAATCTGTCATCATCCCCATCAAGGCCGCGGACTATGAGAAGTTTCAGAAGATCGCCAAACAGTTCGGCGTCCTGTATGCTGCCGTCAAGCATGAGAGTAAGGAAACGGGTGTTATGCACATCGTTTCCAACATGAATTATTCCGCGCAGCTTAACGCCGTCATGGAGGCGATGGATTACGCGGTGCCGGAAGCCGGAAAGGAGGAACAGGCCGCAAAAAAAGCGAAGCCCCGCGCTCCACAAGAGAAGTCCTCAGAAGAGCGCGGGAATGGCTTGAACAAAGCGACGGATACGACACATGAAAAGCCCTCTGTCCGTCATAGACTTGCCGCACTGGACGCAATGGCAAAGGAAATGAGCCGGAACGCGCCGGTGAAGCAGAACGAGAAAACACGATAGGAGGTAATTACCCATAGCAGATTTAGCTGCCATAGTTGCGCAGAAAACGCAGAATGATGAGCAATGGAAAGCTCAGCGGCAGGCAGACCGCGAAAACTTTTCCGCCATGCAGGACGGGATCATCACCGAGATCACCCAAAACCCGGAGCTGTACAAAGAGTACCTGAATATGCAGGCAGACAATCCCACATACAGCCCCGGCAACATTGCCCTTGTGATCGGGCAGGGCACGTCAGAGACAACCAGGTTCGGCACGCTTGCCTTTTGGAAAGGTTTAGGCCGCAATGTCAACGACAGCGAAAGGAAAAACGGCATGATGATCTATGCCCGTTCCACTTTCCGAAAGGGCTATGATCTGACGCCGGTCTATGACATATCCCAGACCTATGGAAAGCCGGTAAAGGAGCCGCCCAAGCTGGTTGAGGGAAGCGAGAAAATGGACGCGGCGCTCACGACTCTGCTCAATTATGCTGTTGTCCCGCTGGAGCTGAACAAGGACATTAAGCAGCCTGCCCTGTATGACGATAAGGAACTCAAGCTCTCCATCAATCCCAATTCCACGGAATATGAAGTCTTTTCGGCGCTTGCCACAGAGATCGCTCTTTCAAGGATTCACGGCAAGGGCAGATACCCGGATTTCACCCGTGAAGAAAACCTGTTGGACGCGGACAGCATATCCTACATCCTCTGCCGGCGCTTCGGAATCGAAAGGCCGCAGCCGGACGCTTCAAATGTAGCCAAACTCTATGACGGTTACGATGGCACCGAACGACGCAATGCTCTGGACAAAATTCAGGAAATGTGCAAGCAGATCGGAGGCAGTATTGAACGGAGCATAGAGCCGCAGCAGAGAAACCGCAGCAACAACAGGAACGCAAGATAGAAAAAAGGTGTTGCCCCCCCAAGGGGGCTTGTATACCGGTGATCGGTGCCAGTCAAGGCCAAGGCAAGCCGTCCAGTGTGCGCACTGGACGGGCCTTGACAGTCACCGGCCCCCGGTATATTGGAGGCTAAGGGGGCAACACCACAGAAGCCCGCTTGCGCGGGCTTTTGCGATTGTGGGAAAGCGCCGCTCGATTTGAGGCGTGGCGCAGACCGGGAGTGCTTGCCGCCCGGTCTCCACGAAAAAAATTCGTTTCACCGTGAAACGAATTAACAGGGAGTGATGCCTATATAAGTCAAAAGTCTTTTCGGGACGCCGCCCCATTGTGGGCGGCGTTCTCCGTGTTCGTGCTGTATCTGGCTGTTCTTGCGGCGGGAGTGTATGAGGACGGCATGAATCTCTTTCAGTTCATGGCCGTTTTCCCTGATGCCATGAACCACCCGTTCGACATACGTCTGACCCGGCACACCATCAAATTCATGCTCGGCTTTCTTGTGATCTACGGTGGTGCTGTCGCCATGTTTTATTCCGGCAGCATAAACAGGCGCCCCGGAGAGGAACACGGTTCGGCAAAATGGGGCAATGTCCGCGAACTGGACAAAAAGTACCGGGACAAAGACCCAAGAAGAAATGTGATTCTTACCAAGCACCTTTGCATGAGCCTTAACGGGCGGCAGCACATGAGAAACCTGCTTCAGATCGTCGTCGGCGGCAGCGGCGCGGGCAAGACTCGCTTCGTGGTGAAGCCAAATTTACTTTTAGCGAACGCCAGCTTCATAGCAACTGATCCCAAGGGCGAACTTGTCAGGGCCGTGGCACCGCTGCTCTTGCAGCAGGGCTATGTGGTCAAGGTCTTCGATCTGATCGAGCCAAGCCATTCCGACAGCTATAACCCTTTCCGGTATATCCGCAAGGATTCCGACGTGTTCAAGCTCATCAACAATTTCATACAGAACACCACACCGAAAGGCTCCAAATCCAATGATCCATTTTGGGAGAAATCCGAAGTGGCGCTGGATTCCGCCTTGATGCTCTATCTTCTCCACGAATCCCCGCCGTATGAGCAGACCATGGAAATGATGCTCACCATGATTGAGTACGCCGGAGCCAAGGAGGACGATGATGATTTTCAATCGGCGCTGGATCTCTTGTTTGAGGCATTGGAGGAAGAACAGCCGGATCATATTGCTGTGCGGCAATACCACATTTTCAAACAGGCTGCAGGTAAAACAGCAAAGTCCATATTGGTCAGCGCCGCTGTGCGGCTTGCCTCCTTTACCTTGCCGGAGATTCAGGACATCACCGACGAGGACAGTTTGGAGCTTTCCAAGCTGGGAGAGCGCAGGCAGGCCATCTTCTGCGTCATTCCTGACAGCAACGACGTGAGCCTAAATTTCCTTGTCGGTATGCTCTATACGCAGGCTTTCCAAGAGCTTTACTATCAGGCGGACAAGGTACACATGGGCGGTCTGCCTGTGCCGGTGCGCCTCATGTTCGATGAGTTTGCAAACGTCGCGCTCCCTGATGGATATGCCAGATTACAGGCTACCATGCGCTCCAGAAACATCATGGCGACCATCATCCTGCAAAATATTTCCCAGCTCAAGGCCCTGTTCAAAGACGACTGGGAGGGCATTATCGGCAACGCCGACACCATGATCTATCTCGGCGGAAATGAGCAAAGCACCCACAAATATATCTCCGAGCAGCTCGGCAAGGAGACAATCATCACCACATCGAGCAGCCAGGGCAAGGGGAAAAACGGATCGTTCTCGCAGAGTACCCAGCAGACAGGCCGTGAGCTTATGACCCCCGATGAAGTCCGACTTCTGGATAACAAAAACGCCATTGTGTTCATCCGAGGGGAAAGACCGGTCATTGACGAGAAATACGATCTGATGAAGCACCCGAATGTTATCTATACCGAGGACGGCGGAGCCGCCCCTTACGTCCACAGCCCGCATTGTCTCTACGATATGCGGTATCTTTTATCTACATTGGAGGAAAGTGAATGAAAAAATCTATGTCCAAGCGCGCAAAACTCTTTTTCTGCCTTTGGAGTATGCTGATAGTCTGCGTCACCATGCTCACCACCGCCGCCTTTGCCACCACCGCCGATCCTATTACCGTGGTCAACAATCTGTCCGACTTCATCTTTTCCGCGATCAAGGCCGTCGGCGTCATTATCCTCGGCTGGGGCATTGTGCAGGTCGGCATGTCTATCCAGAGCCATGACGCAAGCCAGCGCTCCCAGGGCTTCCTGTGTCTGTTCGGCGGGCTTGTGATCGCCTTTGCCAAGGAAATCCTCAGCACCATCGGCGCACTGTAAAAAGGAAGAGAGGAAATGCGTTTCACGGTGAAACGCATTTCCTCTTAATCAGTAATATTTTTAAGGCGTTCATCCCGCGCCTCATCAATCGTAGTGTCGGAGGGAATCAATCCAAAAAGAGATTTTGCCATTTGTACTCTTGCTTCTGTTTCGCTTTCGGGCTGGCCCTCATGTTCCCAAAAATCATCACCAAAGAGAATACGGAAGTAATCCTGTCGGGAATCAATGATTCTTGCAATCTGTACAGTTGTATCTTCGATTTTATAAAGCGCTATTCGCTTTCCGCAGGCAAATAAACGGATGGTTGTCGGATAACCGGTCAGTGCCTCTACGGACGGCCCGGCCTCCGGAAAGCGGGCGAGTGTGCGCAGCTCTTTCGTAATCGTCTGTACAGCCTTTTTCGCAGCGCCAGGGTTTTTCAATTCTTTGGAGATATACTGCTTTATCTCTGCCAAATCTCTGGCAGCTTCCGGAGAGAGCAGGACTTTATTCATCCGCAATTCCCAACTGGGCCTCTACATCTTCCAGTGTAAGCCAACCATCTTTTTCCGCGCTATCCAAGCCCTTCTGCACTTCTTCGAGAAGGCGGCGCATCGCCTTCGCCTTCATGAACTCCGCGTTTTCAGGCGACACAAGGAAAGGGAGGCCATTATCATTCAAGGACTGCTGGATGAAAATATTGACAGCGTCAGTAAAGGAAAGCCCCTGGCTGGCATACACAGCCTCTACACGGCGCTTGACCTCCGGATTGATTCTCATTTGAAAAGTAGCTGTTTTCGGGGCATTTACGACATTAAAGGTAGAATCCATGTTCATCAACTCCTTGTCAATATTATACCCAACAAGCGCAAGAGTGTCAATACATAGTAATTACATTTTGAAAGTGAGGTGTAAACCATAAGTGATAACTGGGTCGTAAGAAATCTGGAACGCGCCATCGCCACATGGAACGGCAAGCTGGCCGAATTGTGGCAGCTCATCACGCAGACGCCGGAAACATTCAAGGGCGGGCAGATCTGGAGCGTGATTGTCAACATCAATTCCGCACTGACCGGAATCGGCTATGGCCTTTTGGTTTTGTTCTTTGCAATCGGTATCTTTTCCTCAGCGGCATCCTTTAAGGAACTGCAAAGGCCGGAATTTGCCCTGCGTCATTTCATCCGCTTTGTGCTGGCCAAGGTCGCCGTAGGCCGGGGCATGGAGATCATGACCGCGATTTTCGCCATCTGCGGCAGCGTCGTGTCCGCGTCCATGAACAGCATCGGCGGCGCCGTCGCGGATTCTGCCACATTACCGGCAGAGATCGTCAGTGCCATTGAGGACGTGGGCTTTATACAGAGCATACCGCTCTGGCTTGTATCCTTCCTAGGCAGTCTGTTCATAACGGTCATGTCCTTCATCCTGATTTTGACCGTCTACGGACGCTTTTTCAAGCTCTATCTCTATACCGCCATGTCGCCGCTGCCGTTTGCCTCCTTTGCCGGAGAGACTACCGCCGGGATCGGCAAAGCGTTTGTGAAATCCTATATCGGCGTGTGTTTGGAGGGCGCGGTCATTGTGCTGGCCTGCCTGATCTATTCGGCGTTTCTGTCCAGCGCGGCACCCACCGTGGACACGACGCTGCCCGCCGTAACAATGGCGTGGGAATATATCGGAGAGCTTGTCTTTAACATGCTGGTGCTGACAGGGCTGGTGAAGGGCGCGGATCGCATTGTGCGGGAGATGTTCAGCCTATAAGTAAAAAGTATTCTGTCATCTACGCTGATCCCCCGTGGCGTTACAGAATGTACCGGGGAAATGGATATATAGAGCGGCATTACCCGACAATGGAGCTTGAGCAGATCACAGCCCTGCCTGTAAAGGAGCTTGCTGACAAGGACGCAATTCTCTTCCTCTGGACGACGCTGCCCATGATACAGGAGGCTTTGCAGGTCATCAAGGCATGGGGCTTTGAATACAAGACCATGGCTTTTGTGTGGGTGAAGCTGGCCCGGCACAGTAACGGCATTTTCTGGGGCCTCGGCTACTGGACGCGCTCCAATGTGGAAATCTGTATGCTTGCCACGAAAGGGCATCCGAAACGTGTTGCGAAGAACATTCACCAGGTCATCATTTCCCATGTGGAGGAACACAGCAAAAAGCCCGCCGAAGCCCGGCGGCGCATCGAGGCTCTTATGGGCGACGTGCCAAAGATCGAGCTGTTTGCCCGGCGTCCCGCCCGCGGCTGGGATGTATGGGGAAATGAGGTTGTGAGTGACATTGTGATGAAAGAAAACGACGGGATCGATTGACCCCGCCGCCTGAAATGCGTTTCACCGTGAAACGAATTAAAAATTCAAACGAAATGAGGTGCATTGTATAGAGGTAAAAATCCCGAAAGAAATCAGGCAGTACAAGGAGAGTATCTTCTTCGGCCTGTCTGCCCGTCAATTCTTCTGCTCGGTTATCGCTGTCCTGATTGCGGCAGGCGTCTACCTGCTTCTCGGCAAGGTGATCGGCAAGGAAAGCGCAAGCTGGCTTTGCATCGTGCTGGCGGCTCCCGCAGCCATGGCCGGCTTCTTCTCCTATAATGGCATGACCTTTGAGCAGTTCCTATGGGCTGTCATCAAGACCGAGTATCTATGCTACGGCGGCAGAAAGTACATTTCTGACAGTGCCTATTACAAATGCTTCAACAGAAAGGGGCGTGGAGACTTTGATTAAAACCCTCGCAGCCGCAAACCAGAGTGAGCGCGTCAAGCTCAAAATCCCGCGCTCCGTACAGGAGACCATCCCGATCCGGCGCATCTATACCAACGGCATTTGGGAGGTTGGGAGAAAGCACAGCCGAAGCTGGAAGCTGACCGACGTAAACTATATCGCCGCCTCTCATGAGACACAGAAAAGCATCTTCAAAGCCTATTGCGGGGCGCTGAACTCCCTGCCCACGGACGCCACCGCCAAGATTACCATCGTCAACCACCGGCTCAATCCCGCAGAGTTTGAGCGCCGTATCTTATTGGCATATAAGGACGACTGGCTCGACCACTACCGGGAGGAAGCCAACCGGATCATGATCGATAGAGCCGCCCAGAGCAACAATCTTGTGCAGGAGCGTTTTGTCACGCTATCCATCCCGGCAAAGCGCATCGAGGAAAGCGCAAAGTATTTCCGCCGGGCCGAAACAAATCTGCAAAAGACCTTTTCCCGCCTTGACTCCGGCATCCAGCCCGCCATGAACTACGACCGGCTGCGTATTCTCCATGACTTTTTCCGTCCCGGCTATGAGCAGTATTTTGACTATGACGATTACCGTTATATGCACAGCGCAAAGGACTTTAGAAACCTGATCTGTCCGGACGGGATCACGTTCCGGCGCAACCACTTTGAGTTTGGAAACAAGTTTGGACGCGCCCTGTTCCTGCGTACCTACGCTTCCTTCCTCACGGACGATCTGATCTCTGACATCACCGAATACGCCCGTGACCTTATCCTCTCCATTGACCTGATCCCGGTGCCTACGGATGAAGCAGTCAAAGAGGTTGAATCTATCATCCTCGGTGTGGAAACCGATATAACCCGCTGGCAGCAGCGGCAGAACAGCCGCAACAACTTCACCGCCGAGGTTCCCCGGACAATGGAGCAGAAGCGGGACAATTCCCGCGAGTATATGGACGACCTGACCATGAATGACCAGCGCATGATCTTCTCCCTCATAACCCTTGTCCATACCGCCGATTCTCTGGAGCAGCTTGACGCCGACACCGAGAGCCTGATTGCCATCGGCAAGGAACATCTTTGCGACATTTCCTCTGCCCGCTTCCAGCAGGAGGACGGTTTGAATACCGCCTTGCCCTATGGTCTGCGCCGCATCCATGCCCTGCATACTCTCACAACAGAGAGCTGCGCCGTGGCAATCCCGTTTCGGGCGCAGGAGATCCAAGACCCCGGCGGTCTGTCATACGGCATCAATGAAGTATCTAAAAATCCCCTTATCTGTGACCGCAAGCGGCTTGTGTCGCCTCATGCGTTTTATCTGGGCGTGTCCGGCTCCGGCAAGTCTATGGGCATGAAGTCCACGATCATGAATGTTGTCCTCGGCACGGAGGACGATGTGATCATTGTGGACGCCGAGCGCGAATATGGCACACTGGCCCGTGCTTTTGGGGGCGAGGTCGTGGAGATCAGCCCGCACAGCGCCCACCACCTGAATCCTCTGGAGGTCGTTTTCGGCTTCAATGACGAAAACCTGATTGCACAGAAATCCGGGCTTATTACAAGCATTTTGGAGCAGCAAATGGCAAACGGCGCGATCAAGGGCAGCTACAAGTCCATTATTGACCGCTGCACGGCGAACATCTACAAGCCCTATCTGAAAGGCAAGGCACCGGCGCCGCTTCTCACCGACTGGCGAAACGAGGTCCTCAAGCAGAAGGAGCCGGAGGCGCGGGAGCTGGCTCTCACCGCCGAGCTGATCACCGAGGGCAGCTTGAATGTCTTTGCCCATCAGTCCGATGTGGACATGAGCAACCGCATTGTCGTTCTGGATCTCTACGAAATGGGCGAAGCCCTGCGCCCGACGGCGCTTGTCGTAACACTGGAGGCCATCCAGAACCGTGTCATGGAAAACCGCAAGCGCGGAAAATTCACCTGGGTCTTTCTGGACGAGGTATATCTGTACTTTCGTCACCACTATTCCGCCGAAATGCTTTACAACGCATGGAAACGCTTCCGCAAGTACGGTGGCATCATGACGGCAGCTACTCAAAACATCGAGGAATGTCTGCGATCCGACACGGCAAGGCTCATGTTTGCAAACTCTGAATTTCTCATGCTGTTCAACCAGGCGGCAACCGACCGGGCCGAGCTTTCTAATCTCCTGCATATCTCTGATACGCAGATGGGCTATGTCACGGACGCGGAGCCGGGTCACGGGCTCTTGCGCGTCAGCGGTGCCGTGATCCCGTTTGACTGCTCTGTACCGCGTGACACAGAGCTTTATAGGCTCATGAACACCACACCTGGGCGCGGCTGATATGGAGAGGAAAAAGAAAGAGACTGTCCGGGGAAAGCATATCAAGGAAAAGCCGGACAGCAAGCTCACCCCGAAAGCAGCCATGCGGCGCGCTGGACGTTATAAGGCGATTGAAGCGGCAAGAAAGCAAGTGCAAGAGGCCCGGCAGCAGGAACAGGAACCGTACTCTGCAACGGACAAGGTGGAATCTTACACCGCAGGCGCGGTGCATGAGATAATCCACTATCCCCGGCATAAGAATAATCCGTTTCACCGTGAAACGGATTACCGCGAGGCCCCGGAACCGAAAGCTCATCCCTCTCATGCCAACACACGGCATAAGGCTCCAACACCTAAAGCAGCAACACCCCAGGAGCGTATGCGCCGCGAGGCGGTTAGAGAGTACCGGCAGACCAAGGCAGACCAGATCAAGGATACTTCTGCCAGCGCCATGCGAATTGCAGATAAATCCAGAGCAGAAGCTCCGGCACCGCAAAGGCATACCCATAATGAAGCACCGGCTCCCAAGCAACCGACACCCCAGGAGCGTATGCGTCGGGAGGCCGTCAAGGAATACCGACAGGCCAGAGCTGAACAGATCAAAAATGCGTTTCACCGTGAAACGCATTACGTCGATGCACCGGCTCCCAAGCAGCCGACACCGCAAGAGCGTATGCGCCGCGAGGCAGTCAAAGAATACCGGCAGGCCAAAGCCGAACAGAGCAAAAATGCGTTTCACCGTGAAACGGAACACTCCGAGGCTCCAGCTCTCAGAACACCAACACCCCAGGAGCGTATGCGTCGGGAAACGGTCAAAGAGTACCGACAGGCCAAAACCGAGCAAAGCAAAAATGCGTTTCACCATGAAACAGATTACACCGAAGCTCCAGCTTCCAAGCCACCGACGCCTCAAGAGCGTATGCGCCGGGAAGCGGTCAAAGAGTACCGACAGGCCAAATTCGAGCAGAGCAAAAATGCGTTTCACCATGAAACGGATTATACCGAGGCTCTAACTCCCAGAGCAGAAAAGCCTCAAAAGCAGATGCTTCGGACTTTTCTTGAAGGAGAGAAAGAAACCGCGCCTCTCCTTCAGACAAGCGAAGTACCTGCGGTCAATACCGTAAAGAACGAGGCCGAAAGCGTAAAACCACGCATCCAACCCAAAAAGCGAGAAGTCCGAGAAAGCGTAAAATCTCCCATCACAGTTGCGGGGCAGCGTCAGACGGCGCTGCCCCGCAATACTTCCTCAATCAAAACCGCAAAGAAACAGCTCATCAAAGAGCAGGGCCGGAAAGCCGCCCGCGAGAAAGCGGTCAAGGAACTGACCACCGGCACAGTCAGCACCGGCAGCAAGGTCATAAAAGCGCTAAGTGTTGCAGTCAGCCGGGCGCTCACTCCCAGCCGGGAAACATTGATCTATGCAGCAGGCATCCTTATTTTGATTATGATCCCCTTTGTCGTGATTATGGGCGTGGCCTCCATGCTGACAAGCACCGGCAAAGGCCGCGACAACTTTGTGCCCGTCAGTGAGGACGTGGAGGGCTACCGGCCTCTGATCCGACAGTACGCCGCAGAGTTTGGTATCCCAGAATATGAGGACTTGATCGCCGCCGTGATGATGCAGGAAAGCGGAGGCCAGACCAGCGACCCCATGCAATGCTCAGAGAGCGGATACAACACCGAGTATCCCCGTGAGCCGGACGGCATCACCGATCCCGAATACTCCATCAAGGTCGGCGTCCAGACGCTTGCCGAAGTGCTGGATATGGCGGGTGTGGATAGCCCTGTTGATCTGGACAGAATATCTCTGGCTCTGCAAGGCTATAACTACGGTTCCGGCTATATCTCCTGGGCGCTGTCCAATTACGGCGGCTATTCCGAGCTTAACGCGATTGAGTATTCCAACATGATGGCCGAGCAGTACGGATGGTCGGGGTACGGCGACAAAGCCTATGTGTCCCATGTTCTTCGGTATTATCCCATCGGGCGCTCCTTTATGAGCGAGGGGGACGCCGCCATTGTTGCCGTGGCACAGACGCAGATCGGCAACGAGGGCGGGCTGAAATACTGCGAGTGGTACGGCTATCCCTACCGTGTGGAATGGTGCGCGATCTTTGTAAGCTGGTGCGCCGACCAATGCGGCTACCTGGACGCGGGCATACTGCCGAAGGAGCTGAACGTAATCCCGTATGTGGAATGGTTCCGGGAGCGCGATCAATGGCAGTACATGGACTATGAGCCGAGCCCCGGCGACCTGATCTTTTACGATTGGGAGAGCGACGGCCTGGCCGACCATGTAGGCATCGTTGAGCGCGTAGAGGACGGCATTGTGTACAGCATTGAGGGCAACGCTGGTGACGCCTGCATTGAGAATAGTCATTACCTCGCCACTGCGCCGATCTATGGGTATGGAACGCCAGCGTATTGAAATGCGTTTCACCGTGAAACGTATTTCCGATAATGTTGTCTAAGTATGATAAAAGCACCCGTAAAACAGGTGCTTTTATCATATAGATTATACTTAGAAAAACTCAACCTTTATTGTTATGTCAGGTATTTCTGGATTAAAGGTTTTAATCATAGTTGTAATCATTGATTCAGCAAAATTTTCTGCCATTGTTGAAAACTGTTCATTCCCTCTAAGATCGTCCATTATAAGTTCTTTTGCCTCAGCAATTTGATCGTAGGCTAACTGAGCGCCAGTTTTTACTGAGTTGTTAGAATTTAATATGTTCTGAGAAAACCACATCGTCTCAATCTTTTCAATACGTATTTCGTCAGGTGAGAGAACTGGTTTGGGGACTCTGACAAGAACATACGCTCTTATATTATCTATCACATATTCTGCTGGTTCTAAGTTAACAGTAAAAACAGCTTCTCCTGTAACCTTTATACAAGTCGCTGTACCTGAAATAGTTTCAGAGCTTTCTCTATCACTGAAAACAACATCACTGGTGTCGTCGCCGAGCTATTCTGTCTTAAAATAGCCGGGCAATTCTGTCTGTAATGCCAAGCTAATATGACGAAGGTCGAACGAGAGAAAAACAGCCGAAAGAGCGATGCAGCGCATCGCTCCCGGCAA
>Ga0247608_10001738_pt1 | contig 29050 bp, 21 predicted proteins | sample 176DNAGHGlowgp2_FD_193490 | JGI IMG/M metagenome (GOLD analysis project Ga0247608, IMG submission 193490) | Sheep rumen microbial communities from Palmerston North, Manawatu-Wanganui, New Zealand - 1766 DNA GHGlow gp2 | ecosystem: Host-associated > Mammals > Digestive system > Stomach > Rumen ... | reverse complement strand
AAGAGGTTCTCGCCCTTCGGCCTCCTATATATCGTCGTTTTCTTCATGATTACGTCGTTTGATACTGCAAAGGTACTGAATTTTATTGAAATATCGTCAGAAATATCTGACTATCAGTTGATTAATTATTAGAACATCCCTAGAATAAATCAAGGAAGGCTGCTGTCAATTCTTTCTTGCAAGCTCCTTGCCATGCTTTCGTGGCTTTACCTTTGCAGAGTAAAAACCATCCGATGGAGACCGTTGTAAGGTAAAAAAGATTAATTCTGTTCAGCAAGTTGCTGTACAGATAATGAGGAAGTCAGGACTGTTTGTTTTTTTTGCAGTTCGCTTGCGATATAGCCTAGAAGTACCTTAGGGTCAAAGTATTTGCCGTTGTCGCTCCATTTGCAAGAAATGTGTAGGTGGGGGCCTGTAGTTCTTTTTCCGCTGTTACCGCTGATGGCTACCACCTGTCCTGCAGTCACATGTTGACCTTGTCTGACTAGTATTTTGGATAGGTGAAGGTATATGCAGGTGCAGATGCCATGTTGAATTTTGACGTAGTTTCCTCCGTTTTCGCTATTGCCTGCATCAATGACAGTTCCTGGTAACATGGCATAGACATTCTCGAACCTGGCTCTCAGGTCTATTCCGTTATGTACACGTGCCTTTTTTCTGTTCATTGGATCGTTTCTCCTTCCAAATGGAGAGTTGACATGTATTTTGCTGAGTGGTAGAGCCACAAGAGGGCGGACTCGTTTGAAAGTCTCTGTTGAGATTTCGGCGATGCTGTCCATGATGACCGTTTCGCAGTCGGCTTCTGGACTGTCATGAGACGTGTCATTGATTTGGTTGGCCATCTCCGTTTTCCTTTCAATCTTTCCGATGGTGTTGAAATAGCATTTCTGAGCATAGCTGATGAAAGGGAAAGATAAACAAACAAGAAAAATTGCTTTATGTTTTAAGGATAGAATTATCATAATAGAGGGATGGAATAAAGTGTTTATAGAGCGATGGAATTGATGAGCGTCTTGAGCTTATTGCTTAATATATTGTTTCTTTAGCTGTTTGGAAATCTGCTTGGCGAGCTTCTTCACTTTGGATGTGTAGTGTGGGTCTTCGGCGTAACCAATCTTGTCAAGGAACTTGATGTAATTACCGCCTTCGTATCGATATTGGATGAACTTGATATATCCGATTACAGAGTCCTCCCACCTTTCAAACATGAAGTAGTCCTTTGTGCTGCTGTCATATAGCCCGAAAAGGTTGTTGTAGTTCCTGCACACATTGCTGGAAAAATAATCGGTTTCGAGAATAGCCTGTGCGAGAACGAAAATGGGTTCCTTCATTTCCACTTCGAGCAAGACATCAATCAGGTTGGAAATGTTGAGTTTCTTTGACTTTCCTTCATAGAAATGGTGTATTTTCCGAGCTTTTCCAGATGTTTTTTTAGTGGCTTTCATTGTTTCGTATTTGTCAATGAGTTTTTCAAGCTCTTCTATGGAATACGAGGAGTAGCGTTCGATGTCTTTTTTGCTTGGGTGAGTTGCGGCATCAGCGATTTTTGTTGGGGTGTCGTTTGTGGGGACTTCGGATGCAGCTGTTCTGTGTACAGGTAAGACGATCGCCTTGTTGCTTTCTTTTGATATGTTGTGGAAGAAGCAACTTTGAGCAAGTATTGTGCTGTTGGCTGAACAGAGGAAAAGGTAGATTAAGATGGCGAAGTGTTTCATTTGCAGTTCGATTTTTCTTTTTGCAAAAATACAAAAAACATTTGTTATGCTCAATAAGTTGAGAATAATTAACGAACAAAAGTCTAAAATCCAAGAAAACTTTATACTATTTGTTAATTATTTGCAATATGCTTAATAATTTAAGGTGAAAATAATCTGTTTTTGAGATTAAATTGTTATTTTTGCCCATATCAATTAAAAGAAGAAGATATGAATAAAATTTCAAGAGTTGATTTTCCATTCGATTACCTTGCCCAGTACGGTTTGGAGCAGGAAATGATAGAAGACCTTCCAGAGAGTGTTCTTGCCAGCCTTGAGGCGGGATTGTTCTCTCCACTGCTTCCTGTTTATATTAGGCAGCCCTTCGGAAAGACCCATTTCCGTGCAAAATTCCGTTTTGAACGTGACGAGTATGGCGAGATACGTGTCGTCTTCCATTTCCAGAAGTCAGAAGCTGACTTTTCCAAGTACAGTTTGACTGATGAACAATTTACCGCTTTGTTGCAAGGTAGAGTCATCCTTGGTTCTTTGGAAGAGGAGTATGAGAATGAGTTGGGAGAATATGACACTCGCCAGATGAAGTGTTTTATTCAGTTGGACAAGGAAACCAGTAGTGTTTTTTATGTTCCGACACCTGTTGTTGCCCGTAACCTGTCCAAGGTGTCCGACTCATATCAGCTTTCCAATGAAGACATGGAGCATATTATGAATGGCGACCTGGTGAATGTTAGTGACGACTCAGGTGAACCTGTGACGGTTGGAATTGATTTGTCCACGGTGGCTTGTGTCCGTGTCATTTGCTGTACGCCTGAGCAGTGGCCTCTCATTGTCCATCCCGAGATACCGACTTATTCCTTTGGCAACGATGGTTGTTGGGTACACAAGGATGGTGAGTTGAAGTATGTGTATGAGCAAGACTTCACCGAAGAAATCAACGAAGCTCTAGTCATGCAGTCGAGGCTGAATGGTCTTTTGGTTGATTCCGAACAAGAGAAGAAAGAGGCTGAAGGAGAATCTCTTCTCCAGTCAGAGGACGAAAGTCTTGACATGGATGCCTCCCATCAGTTGAAGATATAAGAAACCAATATTCTTTTTACTTTTCATCAATTGGGCTGGCTGTTCAGCCTTATGCTGAGGGTGCAAGCCACTCGGCAAATACCTTGAATGGAGTGGGTAGAACAGATTCTGCTGTGAATGTCCTCAAAATGAATGGTATATACAGCAATGAGACAATAGGAGTGCGCGCCCTCGCTGTGAACGTCCTCAAAATGAATGGTATATTAAAAATAAAGAAATAATGGAATCAGAATTTTTATCAGAAAATCAGTTGGTTGAACGATTTCAGTCCGACCCATCTTTTGGTTGGCTTGGTTATATCAATCATCACTCTCAGGAGTTGATTGATGACTTTGCCGAGTATTGTAGTGAGCATTCCCTTTCTTCCGATTCAGAGTCTTCGGCAAAGGATTTCATGAAAGAGAGAGAACGTCTTTTTAATGAGAGTATCGAGTATTGACTAAAGCTAGTAGGCTTATGAGCATTCGTTCAAACGCATTGCCTCTCCGTGGAGACGTATCCCGAGAGTTGCAGGACTTGCTTCGCAGGAATGGTATGCAAGCCCATATCCAGTTCAATGGTGACAGGATTCAGCTCGTAGTCCAGGGGCATGATTCCCCTGTGATGCGTTATGACATCAACAAGTACCAGTATTTGGCTTTGCAGGATGGAGGAACCAACTCCAGTAATAAGAAAGCCTACAATACTTTCAACAGCATAGTGAAGAACGACTTCGACCTGCCCAAGGCCTACGTGTATGCTCGTAATGCCAATGGCAGTGTCGCAATGGGCTTGCATGGCTATCGTATTGGAGCAGGTGAGTATGGCCGTCCGATGGGTGTTGGTTATGGTCGTTGGGGAGCCTATCCCCAAATGGCGTATGGGCCAGGCTATTTAGGCTGGACACCGAATCGGCAGCCAGGTTTTCATTTGCGTAGGGTTGATGGAGCCTTGTATGCACAGGGTGGTCCCATCTTTGCGGAGCGTGTCGATGGTCGCTTGAAGCCTGGTGAGCTACAATCAGGTGGCTATGGCTATTACTACAAGGGTGACCGAATGCCGTCTGCCAATGTTGCAAAGATAGATTCTTTGAAGGATGTCCAGCAACTGCAGGCGGTTTTCCAGCCGATAGAGTCCTTGCCACGTCCTGCCAAGGAAGCCATTGCATACAAGGAGCACATTACCAGTGATGTCTATTTTACGAAAGACAAGTGGTTGGAAGTCTTATCTTCCCACGGTCTTGTTGTCGATGCCGACAAGAAGCAGCTTGTAGTTCAGTCGATGTCAGCCCCAGTAGATAAGCATTACGATTTGACCGATGAGCAACTGAAGGTATTGACGAGTAACAGTTTAAAAGAACACTCCGTGGTCGATCGGTTGAAAGTCGTCAACGATGTGATAGGTGATGACTACGATGATAATGTGACCTTCGACATGATTAACTCCAAGGAACAGCTGAGTATCAAATTGAAGCCAGAGGTGGAAGCGAAGCTAAAGCAGGAAGCCGTTGTACAAGTCCAGAAACTCCAGCAGCCCCTTGCTCCAGGTTATGAGCGTTTCGTTGTGATGCCGCCAACCCAAGACCCAGAGAAAGGATTTGTCAACGGCAAGGCTTTGGCAGAGTTGAATGAGAACAAGGGCTGGTATAGGGAAGGTAAGCATGGTCGTGAAGTTGAAGTGAGCAACGTGTGGGTGGAGAAGGTGGAGGGTCAGGCAAGGGAAGCAGCTGCCGATGCCCGTCAGGATGCCGAGTCGAAGCAGCGTGACGGCAGCAAGGTGGATGATACCAAATACAAGATTACAGCAGTCATTAATGGCGAGGCTATTAGCAGAGAGATTACAGAACGTCAATACCAGAAGTTCATGGCTGTGGATGACTACCATCGTTTGAAGATGGTTTCCAAGCTTTATCCCGAAGTCGATATGAAGACTCAACCAGGTAAGGGATTCAATTTTGGAGCCTTTTTGCTGGCCGGTTTGCAAGTGGCGAGTGAAGCCACCTATCTTGGTGCCGACATAGCCCATAATGTAGAGCATATCAAGCATCCGCATGGTCCTGCTCCTGAGATTTACCATGAGTCACATGGTCGTGCGAGCATTTTGTTCAATCCGATGACAGATTCCCCAGAGGATATTGCTGCCCGAGCCTACGACCGTGGGCTTCATGATGCCAACCGTTCTGGCATGGGTATGGGAAGGTAGTGTATAATAAAATAAGCGTTATGTCAATGATTGATACAGGTTTGAGTTTCGACGACTATCAGCGTCGTATTTCCATGGAAGACTTGTTGCTGTCAGCAGGTTATCAGTATGACCGCAAGAAAAGTACCCGTCATTCACCAGTTTATGCCAAAGTGGATGGTGAGGGCAATAGGGTCGGTGACAGGGTGCTTGTCAATCCCCGTTACAACACCTGTTGCGAGCCACCTGCGTTGAAGAACTACAACATCATCAGTTTCATTACCAGTCATCCTTCCGCTTTTCAGGAATACAAAGTAGGCATGAAGCCTCATTTGTTGGTGAACGAAGTATGCAGGAATATCCTGAATATGCCGAAAACCGAGCGAGTTTCAGGAGATTTTCATGGTATGGGAGAGGAACGAGAGCAGTTTGACTTGTCTAAATACAAGGTTCATCAGATTGACGGCAAGGATTTCGACACAGTCAAGCCCTTCTACCGTTTTTTCAAGTCGAGGGGAATAGACTTGAAGACCCAGTATGCTTTCCATCGTGATTTTTTCTTGGCCACCCTGGAGCGAAATGGTCGTTCGTTTACCAATTTGTCATTTCCGATGCGCATACCAGGCAAAGAGCAAGAGGGAGTCGTTGGTTTGGAGGAGAGAGGCTTGCCACGGATGGACGGAAGTAGTGGCTATAAGGGCAAGGCGGCTGGCAGCAATTCCTCCGAAGGCTTGTGGATAGCCAATTTGAGTAAGCAGCCGTTGTCAGCAGCCAAGCATGTTTATTGGTTCGAGAGCGGTTATGATGCGATGGCCTACTATCAATTGCATAAGGGTGATGCCGATGTGAAGAGAGGTGTTTTTTTGAGTTCAGGAGGCAATCCCACCTATATGCAGTTCGAGGGAGTTTTGAAGGAGGCGAAGGGAGCTGTCCATCATTTGTGTTTCGATGAAGACTTGGCAGGTAGGCAGTTCGTTGAGAATTTCAAGCATGTTGCGAGCAAGCTTGTTTCCAAGCGAGAAGAAACAGCAGCTTATCGCCAGTCGATGAAAGACTTGTCTAATCCTTTGTCAGGAGACCTGAACTTGTTACCTGATGGACTGCTTGGTGCTTACAAGAAGATGGAGTCAGCTCAGGAGCGTTATGCGAGTGAGGGGCGTTCCCGTTTGACCGCTCCTGATGAGCGTGAGGAATTGAAGAACGCTTCAGAGTCAGCGACGAAGGACTTCATGGACAAGTTGAAGGATAGTCTTTCTGTTGATGGTTCAGACTTTAAAGTTGAGAGAGAAGTGCCAAGTGAGGGTTTCAAGGACTGGAATGAAGAGTTGTTAGATATAGTCAAGCGTTCCTCCGACAAGTTGGAGGGAGGTATGGATGTGGATGCCGATGGAATTGTTGACAGTGTAGAGAAGAAAGAAGAATCTGTTGTTGAGCAAACCACCCATATCAGGAGATAGTTGTGAACAAAGTTCTGTGGAATAATCTTTTCGCTTGACAACATATATAAATCTATATTAAGAATTTAAAATTATATAATAGATTATGGAAAGAAAGAAGAGACAAGAAAGGCTTACAAGTTATCAAGCTGGTCAACAACATATTGTGATGTTGTGTGAACCATATTCGCTTATTTACAATTATGAGACCATCCAGCCTGCCATTCAAATAGGGACGCTTAACATAGTAATTAACAAAGATGCTGAAATAGAGATTGAGTCATATCCCATCATAAGACCCCTCATTCTTAACGATGAGAACGGCGAGATTAACGCATCTGGTATCATTTCACCATACAGTATGTATATTGGCGAAGGTTCTGAAATGTCTGCATGGAGAAACATTTGTATTCTAACACCACGTATTTATATTGAGAAATTATTTTTATTATTGTATGAATACAGCAATGCGTTTAACACCCTAATTCAGAATCCAGCAGATATTATTGATGGATTGATAGCATACGGCTACCAAATTACACTGCCGAAGGATAAGGAGATAGTAATCAATCTTGAACCAGATGATTCAAGAGTGTTTTGGCATACTGATTATCCTAATGAAAGTGGAGCAGTTGACCCACGAACTGTTACATATATGTGGTTCATGGCCTCTGGTGGTGGAAGTCTCGGGCATAATATTGACGGGCTTGTTGAGAATGCCGTATATTATGACGGACTGTTCTTAGACCAAGGATTAACCCTTCCTTCCTATAAGTTCGTGACCTCTGAGCCTAACTGTGAAAGTGAGATTGAATATATCAACAAGAACTTCACCGCCATGCTCACTCATGAACGTGAGAAATATACTGCTTCCATAAAGCAAGGATAGTTATGATGAAGTTAGATGACAGGACAGGAACCTTGGCTTTATCCCCAAGTGGTTTGCTGTTCCTTTGCATGGAGGCAGTACCGATGCTGGCTTGTTTAGCGGTGTGGTTTGTGATGGGACTTGATGATTTTGTTCCTGCTGCATTCCGTCCCCTGTTAATAGTAGTAGGCGTGTTCCTTTTGTTGTATCTTGCGATGAAATTCTGTTATCTGAAGAGTATGCGTTATGAGATTAGCTTGCAGCAGTTGATGTTCGAGCATGGAGTTTTCAATGTCTCTCGGGATTATGTTGAGTTGTATAGAGTTGTTGACTATGGAGAGCGTCGCAATTTCCTTCAGGTGTTGTTTGGTTTGAAGACGGTGAGCATCTATTCAGGAGACAGGACGAGTCCGAGGTTAGACATTCTTGGTGTGAAGAAGGATGTTGACTTGCAGTCTTTCATTCGAGAGCGTGTAGAGATAAACAAGCAAAACAGGTCGATATATGAAATCACGAACAGGTAATTTTTTCCCTTTATTCTTCTATACCTTGCTGTTAGCTTTCAGCTTGGTGACTATGTCCTTGCGAGGACAAAACATTGTTGTCAACAATGTGGGTGAGCATGTAGCAATCAAGGCTGGCAATGACTCCATCAACAATACAGTGACTCGCCAGATGAAAGCCCAGGCGAAGATTGCCTTTGAGCAGAATGCCATTGGTGCGGTGTTTCTTCAGATGAAGAAGTGGGAGCGTAAGTACAATAGCTATCTCAAGGATGTATCGGGTTACGCTTCTGCTTTGAAGGCTGCCACTCATGCCTATTCGGATGGTGTGAGGATATTCCTGACCCTGAACAAGATTCGGAAGGTCATTAAAGATAATCCCCAGGGAGTAGTAGCTACGATGAGCATGAACAACTTGTATATGGAGACATTCACGGAAATGGTGAGTGCATACGATCTGTTGAAGAATGCCATAGCCAAAGGTGGGTCAGAGAATATGCTGACAGGCTCTGAGCGTTCCAAGACCCTTTGGGCGTTGGAAGACAAGCTGAAGGAGTTTTCGAAAAAGCTCAATCATCTTTACATGAGCCTCAGGCACTATCGGCTCGTCCATGTATGGGAACAAGCGACAGCAGGAATGATAGAGAGAAACGTGAGTGAAATCGCAGGACAGTCTCTTCGGGATTGGAAAGACCGTGCGAAAGAATTAACTAAAGATGGAGATTAACATGAAACGATGCGTATTGCTTGTGTTCATCCTCTTCTCGGTAGGATGTCGTAGTGTGTTGTCTCAGAGAATTGATCCTGTCTTGACATTCCTCATATTGAATCATACGAATAAGGCCGAGGCGATGTATGAATCCCAGTCGGTCGCGATGGGACTCATTTCCGAGGGTCATGTTTTCGTTAATTCCGAAGTCGAGGCGACGAAGAATTTTCAGAAACAGTTCAACGACTACATAACCACATTTCGAGGTGTCGTTTCCTTCGTAGCCCAGATTTACGGATTTTATTACGAGATAGACCATTTGGTGAAGAATATGAAGAAGATGACCGAGCAGTTGGGCGACAGTCCTTCCAATGCCATAGCCGTTGCCCTACATGCCAACAGGAACGATATCTATTTTGATATTATCCAAACAGGCATGGGTGTTATCAAGAACATTCGCCAGGTTTGTTTTGACGGTAAGATGACTGAAAAGGAGCGTGTAGAGTTGCTTTTTGACATCAGGCCCAAGTTGAAACAGCTCAACCACAAGTTGATTGTGTTGACGAAGCTGGTCAAATATACTACGTTGGCGCATGTGTGGTATGACATCAAGGGAGGTGCGAGAGACGTGGCGATGTCCCGTAGTGAAGCCATCAAGAACTCTTTAGATGCTTGGAAAGTGAATGGGAAAACTGTTGGAAACAAAGTGAAAGCCCAATCAAGATATTAATTAAAAACAATTAATCGATTTCAATTATGTCAAATCCATTAACAAAATTTATTGTCAAGCCCATTTCCCAATTTTTTACAAAGTTAGGAATAGGTGGTACGAAGAAGGTAGGCGAGAAAATCGCAGAAGAGGGGTTGGAAAACCTTGGTAAGATAGGAGGCAAGGCTGCTGGCAATAAAGTTGGTACAAAAGCGACTGAACAGACAGTTAAGGAAGTTGCTGAAGAAACCACAAAGGTTGCTGGCAAAAAGGCTACGACAGAGGGTGGTAAGAAAGCCACTGTTGAAGCCACCGAGAAAGGTACTGAGAAGATTGTGCAGGAAGAAGGCAGGAAAATTGCTTTGCAGAGCGGCAAGTCAGGTTGGGCAACCTTTGGAAATCTTGCAATGAAAGGAAGCAAAGGGGTAGCCAAAGGTGCTTTCAAAGGAGCTGAATATATATCTATGCACCCTATTAAGTCAGTGAAAATCGGAGGAACGGCCTTTGCTGGATGGCAGTTGGCGGTCAATAACAAACCTATTTTTGATAGTGTAAGGGAATACGGAGGCATAGTCATTGAAAAACTGTTTGGCGAAGACCGCAAACAAACTTGGCTCCGTTCAGGCGAGGAGGCTGTTAACTTTGTCAAAAATACAGGAAACAACATACGTTCTGTAGGCAATGATGCTGCTGATGCCGTTAGGGAGTTAGCTGGTAAGATTAAAGATGCTGGTGGAGAAGTAGTAGGCAACCTTCGTGGCTCAACAAGCGGCATGACAGATGGTAATTCAGTAAGTGCGATAGGTAATTTCTTAGGTCATGTCACCTCTGGTCATATCAGCGGCCTTAGCGTTATCGGTATGCTCCTGTCTGCTTATATGCTCTTTGGTAGGACTGGCATCCTTGGAAAAGTAGGTGGTCTGTTGTTGGGAATGTTGGCACTCAGTTCCAGCCTTTCCCCATCTGTTAGTCAGTCGCAACCATTACAACAGAGTCCATCCCAGGATGTGTCACGAGGTATGCATGTATAGACAATCAATGTGATAGATATGGAATATAAAAGTGAAATGAATTTGATTTCGCCGAGTGGGTATTGTATGCCCTTCACCCTTGACAAGGGTGAGCAGGTGAAAGTGGTGCTTGACTATGGTAATCAGTTGCACCCCAAAACAGGTGAGCAGTTCTTCCATCATGGTGTGGACTTTGAGACTGATTATTATCCTTTGCGCGCCTTGGCGAGTGGCGTTGTAACAGGAGTCAATAGGGATAGTCGTCACGGTTTGTCTCTGACCGTCCATTATTCTAACAATGGCGGTTCGAGTCCTAAGGGCTATGATGTGACCTATTCCCATTTGGCTGAAGTGAAAGTCAACTGCAGTAAGTCTGTTGTTGCTTCCGATGTGATTGCATTAAGTGGTAATCTTCTGCATTTGGGAGTCAGTTATGATGGTGAGGAGATTGACCCCAAGATGATGCTGAGTATGCTCTATGGCAACATCGTTACTTTAGAGCAGCAAGGTGATGATGGTTCCGTAGCCACGATGGATATGGAGACCAAGACGAAATACGACAAGGACGAGCCAGAGCTGTCCCAGATGTTCAAGCATTACATGAAATCCTATTTGAAGGATGTCGTGTCAGGTGAATATCAGGTTCCCAAATCGACAGAAGACAGCTTACGTGAAGGCATTGAGCAAGGATTTAGGGATAAGTTGTTCTTTGATAGTATGCCGTCTTTGCTCAATCCGTTAGGATTGGGTTCCCGAGCTGCGTTGCTGATACAGATGATACAGGAAATTCTCATAAGTGATTTCCTGAGTTATATGGGATTGAAGCATCGTATGTTCCTGTCATCCATGTCCGAGGCTGAAAAAAAAAATTTGTTGAACAAGTAGAGAACCAGCAGCGAGAGCATCAGATTGACCCACTTGCAGAATTGGATTGGGTAGATGTCCAGACTTTCGACATAGCGAGAGTTGTCAGTATTTATCCAGACAAGTCGGGACTTCGTTGGTGGACGAAAGCCTGGTTCAACAACAGGAAAGAAGGAGAAAGGTCTGTAGAGATCGATAAGATGCTTGCTATCCAGTTCATCAATGACGATGTGCAGAAAGATGAATGGATGGAGAAGTATTTTCCAAAGCAGATGGAAATCTACCACCAGGCACTCACTCAGACTAAACAGCAGATAATGGATCAGATTAGGCAACAAACACTATAACTATAAACAACAAGCAAACAGATGGATTCAATAAAGGGAAATAAGAATGACGAAGCTGGTAAGAATGATGTTTTTGCCAGCAAGGTTGTTCCTATTATGGATAAGATGGCGGAAGAGCTGGGAAGGAAGCAAAATGAGGAATTATCAAGCGTTTCCCCTTTGGCTTTTGCTTCTCCGACTATACCTGCTGCTAGTCTGAATATGCGTACAGAGTTTGTAAGGCGTTATGGCGAGTGGAACAGCAAGACGACCGAGGATTATCTGAAGATGGTTATAGAGGAGCTGAAGCGTCAGCACATCAAGGTTGATACTGTGATGGAAGAGAAGATGGTGGACTATCTGATAGAGAAGGAAGTGCCGAAGAGTTCTGTTGAGTATGTGTTGAAGAATGGCTTGTTTGATTCCATGCTGTTTGGTTCGGCTTTTCAGCCGAAGTCAAAATTGGATGCCCATATTCGTAGTGAGTCCAACGACCGTTATGATGCCTCTTGGAAAGAAAAAGGTGCTGTCTTCTTAACCAATATGGCTTTGGATTCGCCAACAATGTTAACACCTAATGGCTGGGCTACAGCCGCCGTTTTCGTTGGTGATTTGATTGTTGGTGTAAAGAAAAACGTGGATGTTTCGGTAAAAGCTGGCAAATGGAAAGAGGAAGAGGCACAGAAAGCCGTCGATGAATTGGATTCAGCACTTAAGGCAAGTGTTACAGTTCCTCAGTGGATGATGCAGAAGCATTTTGGTAAGGGTTCTTCCCTTTCCACATTATCAGAGCCAGCCACAGACGAGCAACTGATGAAGTTGCAAACAGCCTTCAACTGGTCGATGAAGAATATGGAGTTCTATAAAAATGAAGCAAAGAAAGCTGTGGATAATGGGTGTCGCACTATTACCATCAGTGGCAAGAAAATATCCTTATATGACGCAACCATCCGTGCCCGAGAGTATGAAGAGTATGGCAAGACCCTCGTTCAGAAGGCGAACGAGTTGCAAAGGATGAAGATAGCGGGTGAGTATAGTGCTGATGGAGTCACCCTTGTTCCAAGGTGGTTATACATGAAGGCTGGAATCAAGTCATCAGCTGATTTGGACGAGGCAACAGATAAACAGCTACAGAATGCCCTTCATTTCTCAGAGTCGAATAGAAAGGTTTATGAAAGGGAGCTGGAAAAGTCGATGAAACAGGATTTCGTGTTGATGGCTGGAATCAAAATCGGAAAACAGGAAATCAGTTTCAATGATGCCGTAATTCGGATAGAGCAATATAAGGCATTTGAAGACTCCATCAAGGAAGAGCAACGAAGACGAATAGAGGGCGTAAAGGTATCGGAGGCAGAAGAGCAATCTGTTTCAATAACGTCTTCTGTGGATGAAACCAATGTCCAGAGTCAGACAACCCAGGCAGGAACTGACGGATGGAAGCAGATGTTGTCCTCCTACGGCTTGACAGGTGGAAAACACAGCATGTTCGACCATTTGGGTTATACATTGGCAACCATGCCCGACATGCTTTATAATTTTTTCTCAGGTAAATCAAATGCTTTGGATTTGAACAAGCAGACGATGATACCGTTTGCTGCTATCTTGTTGGGTCTGTTTGTTCATAATCCCATTCTGAAGTTCGCTTTGATAGGCTTAGGCGGTGGAAACCTCCTAAGTAGGCTTCATTCCGAACAAATAGACAAGATGGAGCAGGGAAATACTACGAGGTCAGTCTCTTCTTATTCCGAGTTTGTCCAATATCAGAATCAGGAGTTGAATCCACGTATCAGCAATGTCAAGATAGAGAACGGCGTTTTCTTTGCCGATGTTGACAGAGTACCTTGCGTGGTTCAGTTGACCAAGAACCTTGCTTCCTCAGTAGAAAGTGGTGCATTGCCGTTGAACACATTGGCAGACGCCATGTTGAGCAAAATTGATTCCCAGCGTATGGAACAGACTGTTGACAGCAGTGTTCATGCATCGCAGACATACGCACGTTCACAACAACAGGAACAAGGTGTGAAGATCAAGTAGAGAATATAGAATTATTAACCTTTAAAAAAGAAATGTTATGGATGAGAAGAAAGTTAATGAAGAGAGGAAAGAGACTCTTCAGTCTAAAGTGTCCTCCCAGCAGGAGGAAATAAATGGAAAGGTGGACTATTTGCGCCAGGCTAAGGATGGTCAGGTTGACATTCTTATCAAAGCTTTGGAAGATGCTGCCAAGGACAAGGATGGTGTGTTTGTGAACCAGCTGGGAAAGAGTACACCACATATCTATGGAGAAGAACAGAAGTATGGCATCCCAGCATTCAACAAGTTGATTCTGTCAATGCATAGTGATCAGTCTGGCTATAAGACGAATGGCTATACCAGCTTTGTGTCAGCAGCGAATCGAAATGAGTCCATTCGTAAGAACCAGACGGGCGTTCCGTATATCTGGCAGATGGTGAAGGGTTATGAGAACAAGGAGACCCCAGAGCGTAAACTAACAAGAAATGAATATAACGACTTGGACGTAGCCGAGAAGCAGAAGTACCGCCCTGTTGTCGAAGACCGTTATATGAAGCTTTTCAATATCGAGCAGACCATCATGCCCAACAAGGATAAGGAGAAGTTCCAGGAAGAGGTTGGTCAGAAAGGAAGCTATGGAGAGCGCATGTCCTCCAATTTGTCCGATGTGCCAGAGGATAAGGTCAATTGGCACTTACAGCAGGACAACATTAACATGCGCCACGATGTTAATATGTTTCTTAACAAGGTGAATGAAAACCTTGTTCATATCAATAGGAGTGGAATGGGCATATCCACCTATGATTCGAAGAAGGATGTAGTCAATTTGCCACTTCAGAAAGTCTTTTCCTCCTACGAGGATTATGTTCAGGAGGCTGTTCGCCAGATAGCTGTTGCCACAGGTCATTCGCAGCGTTTGAACCGTTTCAGCAGCACCGAGGAGTCTCGTATGCGCAATCAACTAGTTTATGAACTTGCTTCCGCGAGCAAGATGTTGGATTTTGGATTGTCAGCCAAGCTGTCCCCTGAAAGCCAAAAGATGGTTCCTGTTTGGGTCAAGCAGTTGAAGGAGAATCCTGCTATGGTTGACGATGTGATGCGTGATGTTAACAGGACGATGAACATGATAGACAAGGCTGCCAATGGCTATAAGATTGAGCGTTCTAATCAGCAGCAAGTTGACTTAGCACCAGTACAAGACAAAACGAGAAACTATAGTCTTGTCACGCTGCTGAAGGATGATGATGGAAAATGGACTTTGTTTGCACGTAGAGAGAATGAGAAGAGCTTTGCTGTTCATCCGAGCAAGGAAGACATAAGTCGATATTTTGATGCCGTTCGCAACAGTGAAGACCTGTCCAAGCTCGAAGCAGTCAGGACATCTTTGGCACAAAAGTATGAGAAACAGGTGAAAGAGAACCCTGATAGAATGGTTCCTCTTTTCAAGAGCAAGGCGACACAGGAGGAGCTTGACATGGTTTCGTCCGTTGTGGTATTTCGAGGACAGGGTAAAGATGGTAAGATTCCGTTGGTAGTTGCCAAGCTTGGTGAAGACCAAGAGCAGCAGAAAGCCAAGTTGGTTCCAAAGGATATGTATCAACGTCTGTTCCTTGCTGATGATATGAGAGATTACAAGAAGCATATCGCTGCTACGTTGTATGCGGACAGGATAGCTGAGAAGATAGAAGAAGCCAAAAAGGTCGGTGTTGAGCATGTCGGCGAAAAATCCGAGGAGAAGATTTCTCGTCCACAGTCTGACATGACGGTGTCGATGGAAAAGGAGCAGCACGAAGAGGAGAAGCGTCGCAATTCACCAGAACAGAAGGCAAAGGAACGTCAAGAGGAAAAAGCCAAGGAAGAAACCACCAAGGCAGAGACCAAGGCTGTTGCCGCAGTAGCTCTTTCTCCTATGTTGAAGCAGTTCTATGACTTAAAGGCGAAGCATCCTGATGCCATGTTGCTGTTCAGGACAGGTGATTTTTATGAAACATACGAAGAGGATGCTCACAAGTCCTCCCACATATTGGGAATTACGTTGACTCGAAGCACCAAGGAGTTGAACCGTGATGGCAATCAGCTCGAAATGGCTGGTTTCCCATATCACGCCCTTGACACCTATCTTCCCAAGTTGATTCGTGCAGGTGAACGTATTGCAATCTGTGACCAGTTAGAAGCCCCTCACCAAGCGCAGAAGGAAGTTGTGGATGAGCAGCACGAAGAGGGAAAGATGGAAGTGGTTGAAAAGGTGATTCCTTTCGAACAGCAGGATGAGCAGCAGAGTAGGGGATTCCATCGATAATAAGAGTAAAAATGAAGAATTATGTCGAAACAAGTTGATGAATTTTTAGATAAGCACGCAGATTATGCCATGCAACAGATGGAGCGATATGGCATACCAGCAAGTGTTACTCTTGCCCAAGCCATGTTGGAAACTGGTTTTGGAAAGAGTGAGTTGAACAAGCGCACCAACAATTATTTTGGTGTAAAGGGTAGCTACAATGGTCAGTATGTTACCGCCACAGACGACCGTCCTGACGAGAAGTTCAAGAAGTATGACAGTCTTGAGCAGAGTTATGAGGATCACAGTAAGGTTCTGATGGCAGCTCGTTATCAGAAGTATGTTGGCAAACTCTCCCCAGATGACTATAAGGGTTGGGCTAACGGCATCAAAAGCGGTGGCTACGCCTCCGATCCAGATTATGCCTCTAAGCTAATCAATCTCATAGAGAGTAATAATCTGCAGAAGTACGACCAGATGGTGTTGGCGAAGCTGGAGAAAGAGGGAAAGACCATTGGTGTAGCCAATCACCCATTGTCGGCTGAGAAGAAAGAGACGAAGTCCGTATATTCGGGAAAAAGTACTGGTTTCAATTTGCCTGAAGGAAACTACAGTTTTCCGATGAAATGCAATGAGTACCTGCTTGTCACCTCTGACTATGGTCCTCGCCATCGTCCAACTGCTGGAGCGTCGAGCAATCACAAGGGCTTGGACTTCCATGCTAAGAGTGCGGAACTTCTTGCTACGGAAGACAATGGCAAGGTAGTCAAAGTCAATCAGGATGCCAGTAATAAGGCAGGAAAATACGTAACGGTAGAGTACGATAGGGGAGGAGGTGCGAAGACCCAGCTTGTCTATATGCACATGAGCCAGGTTGATGTGAAGGTCGGTGATGTGGTGAATGCTGGCGACAAGTTAGGCGTGTCAGGTTCTACAGGAGTGTCCACTGGCGAGCATCTGCATTTTGAGGTCAGGCAATTTGATGAGCCAGGCAAGTATCATCATGTTAATCCGTCTGCCTACCTTGCAGAAATCAATGCAAAGGGTGACCTTGACAAGGAAGTACGTGACAGGAAGGGAGTCAATCTTTTGAAGGCATACGAGCCTTCCGTTAGTGATGCAACTGTATCACAAGGCAAGGACTCGCAAGATGTGAAGGTAGATAAGGATGAGCAGCTGACTCCTCAGAAATGGCTCACAAAGCTTCTTGCAGCCGATGGTGGCATTTTGAATGGCCAGAATGATGGCTTGCTGAGTACCATCTTCCAGCTTTTCCTTGCATTGATGCTGATGTCGAAAGACTTTGAGAAGAAAAGCCTATCCGAGAAGATTGAAGCCACGACTCAGATGGCGTTGGAAAAGCGAGTTGACATCAGCAGCTATACGCCAGCATTGAAGTCAAGTTCGTTGGTGCTTGCAGACAATGGCAAGATTATACTTTCCACCAATAATGGAAGTCAGGAGTTCAGACACGTGCTGACAGATAGCGAATATGCACGTCTCAACCAGGCATTGACAAGTGACTTGCCTGATGAGCAGAAGCGACAGCGAGTGAGTGCTATCGTGTATGGTATCACCTATACCCAACAGGCATCCATAAATTACGACCAGATAGAGTCACAGCAGCGTTCACAGCAGGAATCTCTCAAGAGATAAAACAATAAACAGAAAGATTATGATTAGAGCAAATGTAACAGTAACGGGCAAGATTACCAAGTCTGCCCAGATTCGCACAGACAAGAATGGCAAGCCCTATTTGTCCTTTGTTGTCACCCTTGTCTTGCAGGATGCGAAGACTAAGCAGAAAAGTGTTGACATTGTTGTAACCGATGTCAACGGAACTCAAAACGACCTCTCCAGGTATGTAGAGAAGAAGAGAGCCGAAGTAAAGGGTGAACTTCGTATCAAGAAGAAAGGAGAGGATTTCGTCTTTTACCTCGGTGCAACAGAGATTTCCATGAAAGACGTGTCGGGTATAGACAACCTGTCCGGTCAGATGGAGTTCATCGGACACCTGGGTAGCAAGGGAGCTGAGGAATGGAAAGATAAGAATGGTAAGCCGTTCGCTGCATTCTCTGCCCGTTCCACCGAGAAAATCAATGATGACACATACGTTGACACTTGGGTTGACTTCATTAAGTTTCCTTCCAAAGACAAGGAACAGGAGTCCGAAGCATTGATTCCAGACTGGCTTGTGCCCAAATCAAAAGTGCGGATAAAAGGGGATTTACAAGTGAAGTCATACAATGACAAGTTGCGCTTCAGCAGTAGGGTTGTGAACTGTTCCCCATACGTTCCTTCCCAGCAGTAAAAGCAAGACAAGTTTTAACCAAATAGACTTTAACCCGAAAGGCACGTTGATTCTGATGACCGAGTAGGGTTTCTTTTTTATGTCGAACCGTTCCCTTACATCTGCCCGTCGAATCAAGGATGACAATTTCTATACCCTTGAAGAAGACATAGCATCAGCGGTTTTTTCTATCAGGGAAAACTTTGCTGACAAACTTGTTTATTGTAATTGTGAAACAGATGGTCGTTCCTCGTTTGCATCTTTCTTTGCCAGTCATTTTGAAGAGCTTCGATTGAAAGAGCTGATTGTGACGGGGATGGGTAGTACCAAGGAGTTTCACCAGACGGCAGCAGGTGAGAGTATGGTGGAGATGCCAGGTAGTTCTGGAAGATTTGAGGATGTACGTCCACAGGAACTGTTGTAGATGTCTGATATAGTTGTGACCAATCCACCTTTCTCTGGACTGAGGACTTATCTTGATTCGCTATTTAGGCAAGGTAAGGATTTTCTTTTGGTTGTTCCTCTTCATTCCATGACATATAAGTCTGTTTTTCCAAAGATTGTTTCTGGACAGGTATATTCATTTCCCTTTATTCGTTCTGCCTCCTTCATTTCTGGGTGTGGAGTCCGACGGAGCTTTGGTAATATAGTATGGTTGACCAACCTCGGTGCGAAGCCAAGGCGACCGCCAATAGAATTGTCAGCCGCTTATACGGAGGATCGGTTCTCACGCTATGCAAATATGGATGTGATAGACGTGCCCAAGTCGAGTATGATACCCAAGGACTATTCAGGTGTCATGGCCGTACCCAGTTCCTTTCTTCTCAAGTTGTCCGATGAGCAGTTTGAGTTGCTTGGTCATTCTGGTGATGCGACCTCCTTGAGACGTATGGGTGCAAGACCCATAGGAAATAGAGGTGTGCGATTGCTTAAGGGACAGGGTATGACTGGGCATTACACACCAAACATGGTGAATCCTCATATCATAGAGAACGAATTTATCCGCTTCCCTTTTTCACGGATATTTATAAGAAAGAAATAGAGGGAGAAAAAGATAATGAAAGCATGAAGGGAATCAGCACACAAAATCCAGTTGACCGTAGTCGGGTTCTCCTTGCTCCTAATGGAGAACCGTCTAACCTGCCACCTGAACTTTACGCCTATGTGCGCACTCCTGAGTTCAAGCAGTGGTTTGGGGACTGGGAACTGCCTTTTAAAACCGTTGATGTCGTGCTTGCCGACATCCATCATGGTTTCAAGAATTTCCGAGAGGCCACAAAATGGGCTATTGATAACATCGCACGCACCTACAACGACGAGGAAACTGGACACAAAGGTGAAATCCGCATCAGTGCTGCCGCAATACACAACTACCTCTCATCTTCTTCCGTTGACAGAAGCGACAGTAATTCTATACACCTTGCTGTTCTCAAGGTTTTGCCACAAATTATCCAAACAAGTTACGATGCAGAAATTCACAAAGACTATAAAAAAGACGAGAAAGGTGTAAGAAACTCGCTTAACGGATATAATCCTAATGTGATGATTCATAGACTTTATGGTGCCGCAAATATAGAGAATGAGATTTTCAGAGTTAAAGTGACTCTTAAAACATACAAGGACTTGTCTGAAAAGACAAAAGCATATAGCTATGAAGCAACAAAAATAGAGCTGTTGGAAGGGTCACTTAGAGCATCCATGAAAGGTACGCTCCCCCGCACAACCGACAACTCTATTTCACTTGCAAATTTACTAAAAAATGTTGAGAAATCCTACGAAAAAGGGGAAAAATTAATAGACCATTCCCGAATTGTTGACGAGAATGGCGAACCACTGGTTCTTTATCGAGGGCAGATGAGTCATGCCAATGTCCCTTTTGTCAATCATGGTGACGGCATCTATTTCACTCCCGACCGTCAAGCTGCCATTGGCTATGGTGCAGATGATGATCCCATTCCTGTTTTCCTTAATGCTCGTAATCCTTACGAAGTAGATTTTGAAGGTGACTCTGACATAGACAGCAATGACTATCATGCAGATGTCAAGGGAGAGTATCATTATGCCGTTGAAGAAGATTTTGACATACTGATTGCCACTAATACTTTTGATGGGGAGCATGAGCTTGACCAGTATGTAGTGATTCGTGACGACCAGATACGTCGTATCGATACATTGGACGTGGAAGGGATTGAATTTAAAGAACCATACAAAGACAAAATCCAAACCATAATAGACAAACAGCGAATCAATCTCGCTGAGGTTGACTATCTTGACTTGGATTTCGTGACAAAGATAATCAAAAGTTTCGAGAATCCCAAGCTTCATGATGAAAAACGTGACAGGAATGATGATATTGGTGTGCCATTGCAGAAAGGTTCACCCCATGAAGAAGACATACATTCAAAAGAAATATTAACTCAAAAAACAGAAACGACTATGCAGGCAGAAAAGATTCAGGGCATTACCTCTGTCCCTTCTGATAATAAAGAAGAGGTTAACAATAATACTAAACACTTGTTGAGAGAAAGACAGCCATTGGAGAATAACGATATAGTCCTTCGTGACAAGTTAATTTCCCTCCTTCGTTCCGCTGGTGTTCGTGTAAGCACAGACTGGGAGGAGGGTCAGCGTGTGCTGGATGCTGAAAGCGAGCTTAAGGCGAAGCTGATGGGTAGCCGTTTGGAGAAGCGCAAGACACGTATTGCAGCAGAATTACAAGGCAGGGAGTTGACTGCTGAGCAGCGGATGGTCGTGGATGTGTTTACGGGTGTAAAGAATAATCAACCGTTAGAGATGACTGACAAGAACGGAGTGCGTCGTCGTATCATCATGCGTCAAGGCAATGAGCTGGGTGGAGGAACGAAGCATAGTATCTATGGACACTATGAGACTACGGAAGGTGTGATAACAGCCGATGATATAGTGCGGATGCCCGATGTGCTTGCTAAAGGTGAACGCGAATCTTTCAAACGTGGTAAAACACAACTCTACAAATACACCTTGAAAGATGAAAAAGGCACAACTTATACACTCTTAACGGAAGTAAACAATCGAGGGAGAGAGTCTTTTGCAGACTTCTATACAAACAAGAAGGCATCGACAATCGCTCGTCTCACAACAGATGAATCCGTTGTTCGTCTCACTGGTGAAACCAATGGTCATACGAACACGCAATTAAGCGCACAAGCAGATATTGACGATGCTTCTTCGAGTGCAAAGTTACAAAAAGTTCTTGACACGAGCAACTTTTCCCAGTCGATTTTTGTTTCCAACGCACTTTTAACCGTTGAGCGGATTCGCCAGGAGAGAGCCACCCCCCAGCAATGGCTGTCCATGTTGCAGAACGCAGGTGGTATCAAGTCGGGCGAAGACAAGTGGTTGGGCTTGTCGGAGTGGTTGCAAAGTTGTACAGAGCCAACTCTGGAAAAGCAGGACATTTTGGATTATGTGTCCGAGCATCGCATTCAGATAGAAGAAGAGTCCTATTCAGTCGTAGAGGATTCCTCCGAATTCAAGGATCTTAGTCAGGAGTTCCTTGATACAATAGACTCAGTTGACCAGTTGTATGATGAAGCTGACCATGCTTACGGTGTGTTCCTTGACAGGATGGAGAATAAGTACGGAAAGGGCTATGATGTAGATTACGACTTGTCCGCAGAGGAGCGGGACGAAGATGAAAAGCTATTGATGTCGAGGGAGGATTATGTTTGGGAAGACTTGCAGGGTAAATATGATATAGCATTCCGCTTGATGGAAGAGAAGTACCATTCAAGAGGTTTCTCTCTGGCGTTTGACCATGCTGGTGACAGGCTTCTTGTCATTAACAGAGAAGCCGCAGAACAGGCACTTGGTATCAAACCCATTGAAGACACCCGACTTCGTTATACCACCCAGAACCTTGAGCATAAGCAGGAAATCGCCTTGATTGTTCCCTTTATTGAGAGTTGGAACTACGATGATTCACTTCATTTTGGTGACGCAGGTGATGGGCGTTCCATCGCCTGGGTTCGTTTTGGCGAGACGTTAGACAAGGACAACAAGCGTGTGCTGGTGATTGACGAGATACAGAGCCAGCGGCACCAGGAGGGTCGAATGCACGGCTATTATGATTCCAAACCGTATTTGGAATATATGAATTACAGAAACCATCTTTCTTCTGAATATCCGCAGGGATGGAGTGTTTACAACGATGATGCCAGGCGCAAGCATTTGCATATTTTGACAGAGGAGGAGTACGGAACACTTGACCGTCTGAATGAAGCCGCAATCAATGCCAGGCGTAATAACAAGGATGACAAGATGGTTCCTGATGCCCCTTTTGCGAAGAACTGGCATGAGTTGGCGATGAAGCGTATGCTCCGTTATGCTGCAGAGAATGGTTATGACAAGATTGCATGGACAAAAGGCTCCCAGCAGGCAGAGCGTTATGATTTGAGTCACAAGGTAGATGAAGTACGTGTTACCCGTATCAATTCAAAAACCTATATGTCATCAAATGAATACGAGGTGTGGGATATAGGCAAGTACGAGGTGGAGGGCCTAAAAGAAGGGAAACGCATCTTTGATGATTATGCGGACGAAAAAGGACTTTCAGAATTAGTCGGCAAGTCGTTGGCCAATAAGATTGTCAAGGGCGAAGATACGCAGACTTATAAAGACGAAGACCTTCATATAGGAGGTCATGGAATGGAGGTGTTCTACGACCAGATGCTGCCTCATTTCATGGACAAGTATGGAAAGAAGTGGGGCGTTAAGACCCACGATGTGGAACTGCCCTACGTTGAGGAGTCAGGCCGACACATGCACGGTGTCGATGTGACTCTGGAAATGAAGCAAGGCGTGTTGGAAGGTCAGCCAATGTTCTTTCGGACAGAGAAGGGTGACGCATACGGCTTCACGAAGGACGACAAGATATATATAGACCCACGCATAGCGACGAGCGAGACCCCTGTGCATGAGTATGCCCACCTGTGGGCACAAGCAATGCGTCGTGCCAACGAAGCCGAGTGGAAGAACATTGTGGGCTTGATGAGGGGCGAGGATCGAGTGTGGAAAATGGTCCAGAGCCAATACAAGGAGCTGAAAACAGACGATGACATCGCCGAGGAGGTGCTTGCCCAGTATTCAGGCGAGCGTGGCATGGATCGATTGAAGAAAGAGCTGAAGGCATACAACGGTACGATTTCAGATGAAGAGTCCCAGGGGATTCTCGAAAGGATAAAAGCAGCCATCGACCTTTTTTGGGAGAAGACGGCAGACTTCCTCCATATCCATTACCGTTCAGCCGACGAAGTGGCTAACCGTGTGATGCATGACCTGCTGAAGGGTGTGAATCCCCGAGAATTGTCCGACCGTTCCTTGGATGGCGTGTCGCTGATGGAGACCATCAACAAGCATCGTGTGGAAAACAACCTACATACAATCAATGACAGGAACGAATTGACCTACGATGAGAAACAGACACAACAAAAGGCTTGGAGAGCTGTTTTCCAGTCATTATCGGAAGAAAATTCCTCAGACCCGCGCAGACATGCTGAAGCACCTGTGCCCACCTATTCAGCCTCTAAGCCTTTATCTGGTGCAAATTTAGGAAAATTACGTGGAATAACAGGGCAGTTAAATGTTTTATTAAGACAAATTAACGAAAAAGACCTATTAAGAAATGAGTTTATTAACAATATTGGTGGTGCTCTTGGTTTGCGTCTTGAGAAAGATCACATTAGTAGGTATTCGGAAGAGCCTTTAATGCTATGGAATGGTGATAAAGTTTCATTCCGTATATCAAATCATCCATCTAACACCTTAAATTTTATTTTCCATCATTCAAACGTATCTGATATTTATGGATTAGTCCTTCGCGATGAAGGCAAGAATATCTTCCGAGCAGATGATAAAGTTGATTATCTGGAGTTGGACTATAGTTTAAAAAGTATTGACAATGCCAACATGTCAGAACGTCGTGCATTATATAGTAGTATAATAAATGGTATTAAGTTCTTATTGGAAGAAGGCAGCCTTGAGATGATGCCTTTCCCTGACCATTTGAACGCCTCGGGCAGGTACAGGCCAATGCTTCAGGAGTTGAGGAAGGAGCATCAGGAAATGATGTTCCAGTATGTCCCTTCTCAAAGCGAGTCTGTTTCAGAAGAAAAGTCTGAAGCGGAGCGAATAGCCGAGTATAACCGTCGTTTCAATGAGGAGTTGCAAAAGCAGATAGACGGAACCCTTGAGAAGGGACACATCTATAACCTTGGAAAACCAGGCGTGATTTTGCAGAGTGCAGGTTTTCCAGAGCATGACATAGAGTTATCTGCAACTCGTCTTGCTTTAAAGTCAGAGCAAGTCAGACATCCGTATCATCTCGAAGATATAAAAGACTTAGTAGTCTCTTTGAACAACCCTGTTGCTGTATTTATTTACGGAAAAGTTAATAGTGCCCAAAATGTCATAATAGAACAAGAGCGTGATGGCAAGAATTTTTTAACAGGAGTTCATTTCAACCAAGAGCGTCATGGTTGTGTTGTGTCAGACATACGTGGATTGTTCAATAAAGACAATGAAAAGTGGTTGAACTGGATAGCGCAGGGCAAACTGCTATATGCTAATAAAGACAAAATCCAAACCGTAATAGACAAACAGCGAACCAATCTCGCTGAGGTTGACTATCTTGATTTGGATTTCGTGACAAAAATAATCAAAAACTTCGAGAACCCCAAATTATATGATGAAAAACTTGACTGGGATGATGATTTTGGTGTGCAATTGCAGCATGATGCATATCATTCTCAAAAGTATCATTCAGGTGCATTGGTTGCTATTCTTAACGAAAGGTTCAACGAAGAGCTACAGATGCAGTTAGATGGGAAACTTCCTTCTGGTCATGTATACGATATGGGTATGCCAAGTAACGTCCTTTTAAGCACAGGTATTCCTTTTTTGCCTATCCGTTTGCAAGCCAGAGTGTTGAATGAGAAATCTAACGACCCGGCTCATTTGTATAGGCTTGATGAAGTGCGTGACTTGGTTGAATTGATTCAGAAACCAATAGCTATTTTCGAATATGGTGATAAGGGAAAGGCTCAGAATTTAATGATCAATGCTGTACAGAGAGGAGCGGAGGGTAAGCAATTCCTTGTTGGTATAGCCATCAATCCGAATGTAAACGGAAAGACGCTTGAAATCAACAGTGTAAGAAATGTTTTTCCGAAGAATTACCATGATTGGATACATTGGATTAACCAAGGTCGTATGCTTCGTGTGGATGATAAAAAAGAAATCCAAGCCATTATTGATGCTCTCCGAATTAATCCCGTTGACTACATCAGTAATAAAGACTTGGATTATGCTGCAAAGATAATCAAAAATTTCGAGAACCCCAAATTGTATGATGAAAAACTTGACTGGGATGATGATTTTGGTGTGTCGTTGCAAAAAGATTCACCCCATGAAGAAGACATACATTCAAAAGAAATACTAACTCAAAAAACTGAAACGACTATGCAAACAGAAAAAGACAAGGACTTCTTGCAAGAAACTATTGGAATTAAGTCGAAGTACAGTGAAGCTGAACAAAAGCCTTACAAGATTTCTTACGGCGAATTCCCAGGAATGGACAACATCTTTGGAGACGTTCATGTTGACTTTGGTGACAAACTGAATGCGCTTGATTTACGAGAAGTTCAGCAGATGGCGGATGAATACGGAGGTGAAGCACGGGTGATGAAAGGAAGCATTTGGGCTGACTTCACAAGAGAGCAAGATGCCATCAACTTTGCGGAGCGCATGATAGAGGTCAACCATGAAAAGGCGCTGAAAGTGAAGGGACAGATGACCAATAGTGAAGAAATCCTCCAGAAAGATGCCGTTTTATCCGATGTCATGGAGAAATCAAAGAACACAGCTTCTTCCAAGCCAGACTCAGGGAAGCGTTCTAAGGAAGACGAGGCATTGGATCGCTTTGCAGACTTGATGATAGAGAAAATCGAGTCCATTCAATCCGACTGGCAAAAACCTTGGTTTACCAAGGGTGCAATGCTCATGCCTGTCAATATGGATAATAGACATTATAACGGATTCAATAGTTTGATGTTGATGTTCCAGCAGGAAAAGGAAGGCTATAAGCTGCCTGTGTGGGCAACATTTAACCGCATCACAGGATTTAACTATGAGAAGGACAAGCACGGTTCTGTGCAGGATGCTAAAGACAGGGACGGAAATAAGTTACCTCCTGTATTAATCAACAAGGGTGAGAAGTCCTTTCCTGTATTCTTAACCACGTTCACAGTAGTTGACCGTGAAACCAAGGAGAAAATCAAGTATGATGACTATAAGAACATGACCTCCGAGGAGAAAGAAAAGTATAATGTCTATCCGAAACTACACGTTTATAACGTCTTCAATCTTGCTCAGACCAACTTGAAGGAAGCTCGTCCAGAAGTCTATCAGAAATATCTTGACCAATATACTTTGACACCTGACAATAATCAGCAGGTTGACTTTGCTCCTATTGACACCATGATTAAGGAGAATCTTTGGATTTGTCCAATCAAGCCCATTGAAGGTGACAATGCTTACTATAGCATATCCAAAGAGGAAATTGTTATTCCTGAGAAGAAGCAGTTCAAGGATGGAGAGTCGTTCTATTCCAACCTCTTCCATGAGATGGCTCACAGCACAGGAGCGGAGTATGCCCTCGATCGGTTAAAACCGTCAAGTTTCGGCAGTGCAGATTATGCCAAAGAAGAACTGGTTGCAGAACTGACGGCAGCCTTAACTGCTTCCAAATATGGAATGGAGAAGAATATCAAGAGTGACTCGGCAGCATACATCAAGAATTGGCTCTCTACTCTGAAGGAAGATCCGTCTTTTATCAAGACTGCCCTTACAGAAGTCAAGAAAGCTCACACCATGATAGACGACAGGGTTCAGGACGTATCGAAAGAACTTGACAAAGGCATCCTTGCCGACTTCACTGCTATCCGTGCTAAGAACGATCAGATGCATGATTATACGCCTGACTTCACCCAACAACAAGTTTCCAGCTTCGGCTCGGGAAATCAGCCTGGTGAAAGTCTGTTGGAGGACGTGAAAGAAGAGCGTGATGAGCATCAGGAAGAAAACAATGCCAAATCCTTTCATGTAGGCAGGTAACTCAATGGTTAAATAAAGGGAAGGATTTGTTCTTTCCCTTTATTCGTCTTCGTTTCAAGCCATGTATCAAGCGATTATAGTAATAGACCAGAAGAAAGGCTGTTATGTCAACTTTGTTGGCAAGCACCTTGAAGTGAGTGTAGATGACGCTTTGTATATAGCCAGGCAGAAGAATACCCTTTCCGATGGTATGGGTTGGAATGCCTCATTCCCCAACATCGTCAACCACACAGGTACTTCTGCGGTTCGTAGAGAAGCAAATTATGATGCAGCCAAACATGGCAACTATGATGCTGCTGTGAGCATCGTAAGCAAGTATCTGAAGCAGGATAGGGTAGATGAGATACGGAAGAAATATTCAGATGCCCATGTGGTGTATATACATAAGAAGGATTCGGAAGGAGGTAACATGATTCCAGTCGCTTACGCCACTAAGCTTGCGGAAAGTGGTTTGCCCGTCGATGATGGCATAGTCATGGTAACAGATGCCAAACATACAGGAGCGTCCGACATGATGCGACTTTTCAGGCGTTCTCGTTTTGAAGGAGAAGTCATGCCTGGCAGGAACTATGTTCTGGTTGATGACTTCATAACCTCTGGCGCAGAAATGCGTGACCTGAAGGATTATATCGAGAGCAGGGGAGGACATGTAGTTTGTGTCACTACCTTCGGGCATGGTTCTTATGGAAAGCTAAAGATGAATTCCACCCAGGAACAACACCAGCAGCTTCGTCAATATGGTCTTACCGATGCCGAGCTGAGAAAATATGGCGTAGCTTCAAGAATAGAGAATCTTTCCTATACAGAAGCCAGCAAGTTTCTGGTACTTGTGAGGAGCAGAACTAATGGCAGGATAGAAGAGGGCAGTCCTGTCTATCAGCGGTTGATGATGTTACAAGAGCAGCAGAGGCGTTTGGATGTTGCGGCAGAGTCAATCAAAGAAGAACCCGAAGCAAAAATACAAGACCAGGCAAGAGAAGAACCACGTCGCATGTCATTTCATCGTTGAGTGGAGTCACTTTTTTTTCATTAGATGTTTGGAAATAAAAAAAATGTTGTATATTTGTACTCTGAAAAAAGAAGAGATTCGCAATTCGCGAATCGTGAATTTGATTTGTATGAATAAGAAAATCAATGGAATGCGACCGCAAGATATAGTCGTTTTACTAAAAAAAATGACTTCTTCAGGGAAGACAATGCTCAATAAGGATATTGCAGCATCGTTGGGTATTAGTCCTGCCGAAATATCGGATGCGATGGAGAGGTGTAGAGTGGCACAGTTGGTAGATCCTACAAAGTCAAGGGTCAATACTCTTGCATTGAAGGATTTTTTGGTGTATGGTTTAAAGTATGTATTTCCAATAGTACCTGGTAGTATAATAAGAGGTGTGCCTACGGCTGTGTCTGCTTCACCTATCAAAGAACAGATTTCTCAAAGTGCTGATACATATGTTTGGCCCTATAAAAAAGGTAATATGCGTGGTCAATCTGTGAATCCTTTATATGTAACAGTCCCTGAGGCAGTCACCAAAGATGAGGAGTTTTATCATTTGTTGGTGATTGTTGACACTTTGCGAATGGGACGGATGAGAGAACGGGAAATAGCCATTGTGGAACTGGATAAAGCAATTGAGAGGTATGGACAAAACAAATCTTGATAGATTACAAGATGTAGCTGACGGTCTTAATGAACTGAACGAGAGAGTTGTGTATGTAGGTGGTTCTGTAGTTCAACTTTATGTGAACGATGATGCTTACCAGGCAGCGCGTCCAACGATGGATGTCGATTGTGTGGTAGAGTTGATGTCGTATCGTGAATATGAAGAGTTTATAGACTTTCTGCACAAAAAGAAGTTTAAAGAAGACACACAAAAAGATGCTCCAATTTGCCGTTGGTTGTATAAAGATGATTTGATAGACATCATGCCTGCGGATGAGAAGT
>Ga0247608_10001737_pt1 | contig 29052 bp, 24 predicted proteins | sample 176DNAGHGlowgp2_FD_193490 | JGI IMG/M metagenome (GOLD analysis project Ga0247608, IMG submission 193490) | Sheep rumen microbial communities from Palmerston North, Manawatu-Wanganui, New Zealand - 1766 DNA GHGlow gp2 | ecosystem: Host-associated > Mammals > Digestive system > Stomach > Rumen ... | reverse complement strand
CCACGGCGCGGAGGGCGACGGGATTCTCATAGGTGCGCTCGTCCCCCATCACGCCCACGCTCTTGACGGGCAGCAGGATCACCCCGGCCTGCCAGATGGCGTCGTAGAGGTTGGTGGCCATTACGCGGGGGTCGGAGGCCGAAGGAAAGCCCATGCCCGTGCAGTCGTAGGCGCGCAGGCTCCGGATGTAGATATCGTCGGCCTCCCGCAGGACGGCCAGTTTTTCTTCCGTCACCTCGCCGATGATGCGGATGGCCAGCGACGGTCCCGGGAAAGGATGGCGGCTTACCAGTTCCTCCTTGATGCCGAGGGCCCTTCCCACGCGACGCACCTCGTCCTTGAAGAGCATGCGGAGCGGTTCCACGATCCGGAGATTCATCTCTTCCGGAAGCCCGCCCACATTGTGGTGACTCTTGATTTTGGAGGCAATGCCGGGGATGCCGGCGCTCTCGATGACATCGGGATAAATGGTCCCCTGGGCCAGCCAGCAGGCGTTTTCAATCTTCTTGGCGTAGAAATCGAAGGTTTCCACGAACAGCCGGCCGATGATCTTGCGCTTGGCCTCGGGCTCGGACACCCCCTTCAGGGCTTCCAGGAAGGCCGCCGAGGCATCGGCCCCGATGACGTTCAGTCCCATGTCGCGGTAGGATTCCAGCACCCCGTCGAACTCGTTTTTGCGAAGGAGGCCGTTGTTCACGAAAATGCAGGTGAGCTGATGGCCGACGGCCTTGTGAAGCAGCACGCCGGCCACGGTGGAATCCACGCCGCCGGACAGGCCCAGGATCACTTTTTCGCCGCCGATCCGGCGCCTGAGTTCGGCCACCGTGGTTTCGATGAAGGAATCCGGCGTCCAGTCTCCCTTGCAGCCGCAGATGCCCATGGCGAAATTCTCCAGCATCCGGGCGCCTTCGGTGGTGTGGAATACCTCGGGATGGAACTGCACGGCATAGGTGGGCTCGCCCCGGAACTGGAAGGCGGCGTTCACCACATCGGCCGTGGAGGCAATCACTTCCGCCCCTGCCGGGAGGGCCGATATGCTGTCGCCGTGCGACATCCACACCTGCGTCTGGCGGCTCACCCCTTTCAGGAGCGGGGAGTCGGCCACCACCGTGAGCAGGGCGCGGCCGTATTCCCGGGTGTCGGAGGCCTCCACCTTTCCGCCGCCGGTATGGGCCAGGTACTGGGCGCCGTAGCAGATGCCCAGAAGGGGCAGACGGCCCCGGAAGAGGCTCAGGTCGGCCTGGGGGGCATTGTCGTCGCGCACCGAGCAGGGGCTGCCGGAAAGGATGACGCCCTTCACGGAAGCATCCGGGACCGGCACCTTGTTGTAAGGGTGTATCTCGCAGAAAACGTTCAGTTCCCTCAGGCGCCGGCCGATGAGTTGGGTGACCTGAGAGCCGAAGTCCAGAATGACAATCTTGTCCATGGGCTAGAAGAAAAGCAGTTCACGGTATTTGGGAAGCGGCCACAGGGCGTCGTCCACCAGCATTTCCAGATGGTCGGCGCTGTCCCGCACCTGTTCCATTTGCCGGAGGACATCGGTCGAGTAGCAGAGCGCCCGGGAGGTCATGTCCGTCATGCGGTTGGCTTTCTTGCGGGCGTCCACCAGCGCCTGGCTGTCCTGGGCCAGGGCATTGATGTAGGCGGCGATTTTCCGGTACAGTTCGATATCGGCCTTGCACAACTGCTTGAATTCTTCGCCGAAAACCTCTTTCCCGCCCTGGATGCTGCGCATGAGGACATCCTGGTAACTTACGGCGGCGGGAATCACATGGTTCAGGCAAATGTCGCCGATCACCCGGGCTTCGATCTGCAGTTTTTTCACATACGTCTCTTCCTGCACTTCCACGCGGGCTTCAATCTCGTTGGGGGTGAGAACGCCGGTCCGGGTGAACAGTTGGATCGATTCCGGCTTTCTGAATGCCTGGAACGCCAGCGGGACGTTGGTGACGGGGGTGAGCCCCCTGCGGACGGCCTCTTCCTGCCACTCGCTGCTGTAGCCGTTTCCCTCGAACATCACCGGGGACGCCTCCGAAAGGAAGTCGCGGATCACGGCCAGGATGGCCTTGTCCATTTCTTCTCCGCGGTCCACGAGGAGGCTCACCCGCCGGTGGAATTCCTCCAGGCTTTCGGCCACCGCAGCGTTGAGCACGAACGTGGTTCCGGCGGCATTGGCCGATGAGCCGGTGGCCCTGAATTCGAAGCGGTTGCCGGTAAAAGCGAAGGGGGACGTGCGGTTGCGGTCCGTATTGTCCGGAATGATTTCCGGGATGGAATTCACCAGTTCGATGCTTTGCTGGACCTCGGAGGCTTCCGAGAAGTCTTCCATGCGCAGGATGGCGTCGAACACCCGGCTCAGGGTGGAGCCGGAGAACACGGACATCACGGCCGGCGGCGCCTCATGCCCGCCCAGGCGGTAGGAGTTGCCCAGCGAGCAGACAGATGCCATCAGAAGGGCATCGTGCTTGCAGACGGCCCGCACCACGGAAGCGTAGAAACTGAGGAACTGGAGGTTCTTCATGGGCGTTTTCCCGGGCGACAGGAGGTTTACTCCGGTGTCGGTCTGGAGCGACCAGTTGCAGTGCTTTCCGCTGCCGTTCACCCCCTGGAAGGGCTTCTCGTGGAAGATCACCTTCAGGTGGTGTTTCTCCGCCACCTTTTGCATCACAATCATCAGGAGCATATTCTGGTCGATGGCGGTGGTGATTTCGGAAAACACGGGGGCGCATTCAAACTGGTTGGGAGCCACTTCGTTATGACGGGTCTGGAGCGGAATGCCCAACTTATAGGCCTCGGTTTCAAAGTCTTTCATGAACAGGGCCACGCGGGAAGGGATGGCCCCGAAATAGTGGTCGGACAACTGCTGGTCCTTGGCCGATGTGTGGCCGATCACCGTGCGGGAGCATAGTTGCAGATCCGGCCGGGCGTTGTACAGGGCCTCGTCCACCAGGAAGTATTCCTGCTCCAGGCCCAGGTTCACGGACACGCTGGTGACCTTGCCGTCAAAAAGTTTGGCGACGGCGGTGGCGGCGGCGTCCAGGGCCTGGATGGAGCGCAGGTTGGGCACTTTCATGTCCAGGGCCTCCCCCGTGTAGGAAACGAAAACGGAGGGAATCAGCAGGGTCCCGTCCAGGATGACGGCGGGGGAACTCGGATCCCAGGCCGAATACCCGCGGGCTTCAAAAGTGTTGCGGAGGCCGCCGTTGGGGAAACTGGAGGCGTCCGGTTCCTGTTGCACCAGGGCGCTGCCTTTGAAGCGCTCCAGGGGGTCTCCGTCCTTGAGGGAGAGGAAGGCCTCGTGCTTTTCGGCCGTAGAGCCTGTCAGCGGCTGAAACAGGTGGGTATAGTGCGTGGCGCCCCGTTCAATGGCCCAGGATTTCATGCCGGAAGCGATTTCATCGGCCATTTTCCGGTCTATCTTTCCGCCGGTTTTCCGGGCGTTCAGGACAGCCTGGAAAGCCGGTGCGGACATGTACTGCTGCATGGTTTCCAGGGAAAACACCTGCTGGCCGAAGTAAGAGGAGACAGGGCCGTTTTCCACATAATGCCTTTCCGGCCTGCGTGAGGACGCTGCGGCGAGCGCTCTTTCTCGTAGGGATGTCATAGTCCGGTGCTTACTCCCACTCGATGGTTCCCGTGGGCTTCGGCGTGAGGTCGTACAGCACACGGTTGACGCCCGGAACCTCCGTGACGATGCGCCGGGTGATGTGGTGCAGGAGTTCGTAAGGGATTTCCTCGATGGTGGCCGTCATGGCGTCACGGGTGTTGACGGCACGGATGATCACCGGCCAGTCCCAACTGCGCCTGCCTTCTTTCACGCCCGTCGATTTGTAGTCGGGAACGATGGTGAAATACTGCCACACCTTGCCCTCCAGGCCGTTTTTGGCGAATTCTTCCCGCAGGATGGCATCGCTTTCGCGAAGGGCCTCCAGACGGTCGCGGGTGATGGCTCCGGTGCAGCGGACTCCCAGGCCGGGGCCGGGGAAGGGCTGGCGGTAAACCATGTTGTCCGGCAGTCCCAACTGCTTGCCCACTACGCGGACTTCGTCCTTGTACAACAACTTGATGGGCTCGACCAGTTCGAACTGCAGGTCTTCCGGGAGGCCGCCCACGTTGTGGTGCGACTTGACGGGGCCGGATTCCACGATGTCGGGATAGATGGTTCCCTGCGCCAGGAAACTGATGCCGGAAAGTTTCCGGGCCTCCTCCTCGAAGACGCGGATGAACTCGGCGCCGATAATCTTGCGCTTCTGTTCGGGATCGGCCACGCCGGCAAGCTTGTCCAGGAAACGGTCGGTGGCGTCCACATACACCAGGTTGGCGTCCAGCTCATCCCGGAATACGCGGATCACCTGCTCGGGCTCTCCCTTGCGCAGCAAACCGTGGTTGACATGCACGGAAACCAACTGCCTGCCCACCGCTTTTATGAGCAGGGCGGCCACTACAGAGGAATCCACGCCGCCGGACAGGGCCAGCAGCACCTTTTTGTCTCCGATTTGGGCACGGAGTTCTTTTACTTGCTCTTCAATGAATTGTTGTGCCAGAGCGGGGGTCGTGATGCGCTCCATCGTTGCGGGGCGAATGTTTCCTGTTGTCATACTGTTAATCGTTACGCGAATAGTTGGGGGTTTCCTTGGTAATGGTAATGTCGTGCGGATGGCTCTCCGTCATGCCGCTGGCCGTCACGCGGGTGAACTTGGCGGTCTTGAGGGCGGCGAGGTCCTTGGCGCCGCAGTAGCCCATGCCGGAGCGCAGGCCGCCCAGCAGTTGGTACACGGTCTCGGCCAGGGTGCCCTTGTAAGGGACGCGCCCCACGATGCCTTCCGGCACCAGTTTGTTCAGTTCCACCTTGTCGTCCTGGAAGTAACGGTCCTTGGAACCGGCCGCCATGGCGTCGATGGAGCCCATGCCGCGGTAGGCCTTGAACTTACGGCCGTTGTAGATGATGGCCTCGCCCGGGGATTCCTCGGTGCCGGCGAACATGGAGCCGCACATGACGCAGTCTCCGCCGGCCGCCAGGGCCTTCACCACGTCGCCGGAGTAGCGCAGGCCGCCGTCGGCGATGAGCGTCACATCCGTACCCTTGAGGGCCTGGGAAGCGTTGTAGATGGCGCTGAGTTGGGGCACACCCACGCCCGCCACGATGCGGGTGGTGCAGATGGAACCCGGGCCGATGCCCACCTTCACGCCGTCGGCCCCCGCCTTCACGAGGTCCCGGGCGCCTTCTTCGGTGGCCACGTTGCCCACCACCACGTCCAGGGAAGGATAGGCGGCTTTCACTTTCTTCAGGAGGTCGATCACGCCCTTGCTGTGTCCGTGGGCGGAGTCCAGCACCACGGCGTCCACCCCTTCGGCCCTGAGGGCGGCGATGCGGTCCAGGGCGTCGGGCGTAATGCCGATACCGGCCGCCACGCGGAGCCGGCCCTGGGCGTCCTTGCAGGCGCCCGGATAGCGGCGCTCCTGCATGATGTCCTTGTAGGTGATCAGGCCCACGATGTTGCCCTGGGCGTCCACAACGGGCAGTTTTTCCACTTTATGCTCCTGCAGGACCGCCCGGACGTATTCGCGGTCGGTACGGGTGGCCGGGATGGTGACCAGGCCCTCCGAGGTCATCACGTCCCGCACCGGAACCGACATGTCCAGATGGAAGCGGACATCGCGGTTGGTCACGATTCCCACCAGGCGGCGGGAGCCGTCGGTGACAGGGATGCCGCCGATGTGGTTCTCCTTCATCAGCCGCAGCGCATCGCCCACCGTCTGGTCCTGGCTGATGGTCACCGGGTCGGTGATCATGCCGTTCTCGGAACGCTTGACCTTGCGCACCTGAGCCGCCTGGGCGGCGATGCTCATGTTTTTGTGAATGACACCAATCCCGCCTTCGCGGGCCAGGGCGATGGCCATCGGAGCCTCGGTCACCGTATCCATGGCGGCCGACACGATGGGAATGTTCAGGGAAATGTTCCGGGAGAAACGGGTGTGCAGGTCCACCATGCGGGGCAGAACCTCGGAATAGGCCGGAATCAGGAGGACGTCGTCGAAGGTGAGGCCCTCCATGGCAATTCTGTCATCTACAAAAGACATATCTGCGTTGTTTTTAAGGTTAATCGGACTCTTTTACATGTATGAGGGACTTCACCGGAGCGATGTCTTCCAGACGCTTGCGGCCGGGGAGGTCGTCAATCTCCACCAAGAATACAAAATCCTTCACTTTCACCGGATACTCCTTTCCGCCAATGGTCACCTTCTGGGCGTTCAGGCCCAGCGCCAGGCCGCGGGCCGTGCCGCCGGTGGCGAGGATGTCATCGAAGAACGTGAGTTCCACGACGTCTCCGACGGGCTTGCCGGCCGCAATGTCGGAGCGGCGGAAGTACACGTGGTCGGGGCCGTATTCCTTCATGATTTCCACCTGGACCAGGTCTCCTTCGGCAAAGGGCAGTTTGCCCTTCTTGCGCAGCGGAATCACGTTTTCCACGGGGATGTCACTGTCGTAGAGCATCGGCGTGGAGAAGAGGAATCCACGGGCCTCCGGGGCGGCGATGTTGGGCGCGGCGCACATGGAGGCCAGGTCCTTCATAAGGCTCCGGAAGACTTCCTTGCTCTGGATGAGCGGAATGATGTCCACGAAGTTGACTCCCTTGATGGGAAAGTCGGGATAGTAGTTAAGATACTTTTTGTAATCCATAGTTATTCTACTGAGTTCATGTCAATCAAGTTGTTCAGGAGGGCATAAACAGTAAGGCCGGCCACCGTTTTGATGCCGGTCTTGCGGGTGATGTTCTTGCGGTGGGTGATGACCGTGTAGATGGAGATGTTGTACAGGTCGGCGATTTCCTTGTTGAGCATGCCCTTGGCTACGCAGATGAGGATTTCCTTCTCCCGCTGGGAGAGTTCTTCGCCTTCGCTCCTTGGGGTTTCGCTGCGCTGCTCCATGGCGGTGCGCACTTTCCGGATAACGGCCGTGGGCGGGTCCAGAAGGCCGATACAGCCGTCGAACTGCTTCAGGATGTCCTCCTCCAGGGGCTGGGTGGCAAAGGCCAGGACCGCCGCGTCGGTGAATTCCGCGATGCGGGTCTTGAGGCTGCCGCGGGAGGAGAAGTCGCAGATGGAAGGGTCCGCGATGATGATGTCGGGCGCCAGGGTGCGGAGTTGGATCTCCACCGAGCCGGGCAAGTCCTGCAGGATGCCGCAGACTTCGAATTCGCCCAGGTCTGCGAACACTTGTTCAAGGCCCTTTGCGGCTATGACGGAAGGAATGACTATGAGGATGCGCCTACTCATGGCCTTCCATCCTCCCGACCATCGGAACCAGGATCCCGTCCTCGATGAATGTGTGCTTGTTCAGGTCTTCCTCCAGGGAATAGATATAGAACAGGACCCGATAGACGTCCTGCTGCCCGCACTGGTGCGGGATGTACTTCATGATGAGGTTTTTGAGGTCGGCCAGTTTTTCCTCCACGTTGGAGTGGTTCTCCTCGTATTCGCCGATGGTGAACTGCCTGTCCTTCCGGGCTCCCAGCACGGCCTCCACATACGGGAACACCTTGCCCTCTTCGTAGGCGAAATGCTTGGAAAGTTCTTCCTTGTAGTCGGCGAAGAATTTCCAGATGACCTTTTTCTGCCGATTCTCGCACGGCTCGATAGTCTGCTCCAGGGCGCCCGCCAACTCCGGCACCACCACATCCATGTAATAGGCGTGGGACTGGTGCAGGTATTTGACGATGTCCTGCAGATTGGCATTTTCAAGGGTTTCCCGGGTGGGCCGGTAGCCCTCGATGGCATAGACGCGGCAGATGAGGAGGAACGTTTCAGGGTCGATTCCCCTTTTGGCGCATTCTTCGGCCACGGTGGCCTCCCCGAAACCGAAACCGAGGCCCATGCGGGTAGCGACGCCCAGCAGGGAAAAGTCCAGGTCCATGAGGTCCGCCATCTTCATGGCGGGGCTCATCAGATGATGGTTGGCGTTGTTACTCATATTGGGAAACAAAGTTAATGATTTTTTGTCAGACTCTCAACAAAAAACTTCCGGGCTTCTCAGCCGGGAAGTTTCAACAACAATAAAAGGATCTAACTATTTGCTAACTATATGGCTTGTGTGTGTTTCCGATGCAAAGATAGCGGGGATTCGCGGGGGCTGCAATCCCAACATGTTGGTAGCGCAAAGCTTTCCGCTAACCAGTTGTTGCGGGGGCATCCAGGTTTCCGGCCTTTTTCATGGATGCAGACGTTCGCTAAGAATACCTTCGGGGAAAGCGAAGGACGATGGACAGGAAGGCCACGATGCCCAGGGCGAAAGGATAGTAGAGGTTGCTGATGATGGCGATGGCCGAAACGCCGGCCAGACCGCTGGCCATCAGCATTTGCGCGCCGTAGGGAATGATGCCCTGCACCAGGCAGGAGAAGGTGTCCAGGATGGAAGCGACTTTTCGCGGATCCAGGCCGAACCGCTCGGTGATGTCCTTGGCCAGCGGTCCCACCGTGATGATGGCGATGGTGTTGTTGGCCGTGCAAAGGTTCACCAGCGACACCAGGGCCGCGATGGAGAGGGAGGCGGTGCGTCGGCCGGCAATGCGGCGGGTGAGACCGTCGATGATAAACTGGAGGCCGCCGTTGTAGCGGATGATTTCCAGCAGGCCGCCGGCCAGCAGCGACACGATGATGAGTTCGCCCATCGAACCGATGCCGCCGCCGATGGACGCCATCCACCCTACGAAGTCGTAAGCGCCTGTGCACCAGCCGATAACCCCGTTCACGCCGATGCCGATGGCCAGCACCGTCACCACATTCACCCCCGCCAGCGCCAGGCCGATGACCAGCAGGTAAGGCACCAGCCCCAGCCATTGCACCGGGGCGGCCGAAGGGGCCGCCTGCACCGACAGGCCCAGCACCACATACAGCACCGTGACCAGGATGGCGGCCGGGGCGGCAATCCACAGGTTCACGTGGAACTTGTCGCGCATGGAGCAGCCCAGGCTCTTGGTGGCGGCCACGGTGGTGTCGGAAATGAACGAAAGGTTGTCCCCGAAGAAGGCGCCGCCCACGATGATGGCCGTCATGAAAGGGATGCCGACCCCCGCTTCGGCCGCAATGCCGGTAGCGATGGGAACCAGCGCCACGATGGTGCCCACGGACGTGCCGATGGCCATCGAGATGAAGCAAGCCGCCAGGAACAGGCCGGCGTAAAGGAGATTTCCGGGCAGGACGTGGAGGGTGGCGTTGACGGTGGCATTGATGGCTCCGATGTCTTTGGCGGTGGCCGCAAAAGCCCCTGCCAGGACAAATATCCAGATCATCAGCAGCACATTCTTGTTGCCGGCCCCCTCGGAGAAAATGGCAATCTTGTCGTCCGTCTTCTCTACATTCCGGGTAATGAGCATGGCATAGGCCGATGCGATGATGAAGGCTGCCGCCACGGGCACTTTGTAGAAATCGTGCGCCACCAGCGATCCGGCCAGATAGACGGCCAGGAACACGAAAAGCGGACTCAGCGCCAGCCAGCCGTTCATTTTGCCCGCCGCCGGAGCCCGGTGTTCTGTATTTTCGGTATGAATTGCCATGACTTAGTTCGTTTGGGGACTGCAAAGATACGCATTTCCTTTGAAAAAGACCGGAAACTTGGACGCGGATAACGGGGATTGCCGAAAAAGCCGTATCTTTGGAGAGCAATAACGGCATGAATGAAGACAAACCTGCAGTTGGAAGTACCGGGCGGGGCGGAGAAGATTCTCCTCCACGCCTGCTGTGCGCCGTGCTCCGGCGCCATTGTCGAGTGCCTGATGGAACGCGGAATCACGCCCGTCATCTTCTACTCCAACTCCAACATCTTTCCGCGGGAAGAGTACGACCACCGGCTGGACGAATGCATCCGCTATGCCCGCAAATGGGGCATCGAGATTGTGGACGATGTCTATGACCATGAGCAGTGGCGGCTCTGTGCCAAGGGCCTGGAGCAAGAGCCGGAACGCGGAAGCCGCTGCCTGAATTGCTTCAAACAGCGGCTGTTACGCGCGGCGCAGTATGCATCGGCCAACGGATTTACGGTCCTTTCAACAACCCTGGCTTCTTCCCGTTGGAAAAGCCTGGAGCAGGTGGACGAAGCGGGCCGATGGGCCTGCAGCCAGGTGGAGGGCGTTTCCTGGTGGGCGCAGAACTGGCGCAAAGGCGGCCTGCAGGAGCGCCGGAACCAGATTATCAAAGAGGAAGACTTCTACAACCAACTCTTTTGCGGCTGCGAGTTTTCCCGCCACTGATCTACTTGACGACGGCTTTTATATCCTTCTTTTCCGCCATCACTTCTTTGTCCAGCAGATATTCGGGGCTGTATTTGCCCCGCGGGATATCGCGGAAAATGAAGTAATTGGCTTTTCTTGCAGCGACGATATGGTCTGTCGCGGCTGTCGCTATCGCGGAAACCGCCAGGTCCACCAGCGCAGACAACGCGGAGTTGCCGCCCGAACTCTGCTGGAGGTCAAGGTAAAGGTCGCAACTCCGGTCGAAAAGGACTTCGCCGGATGCAGTGGATTTTATGATATACCGAATCTTCGTCTCGATGCCGAATCCTTTCTTGGCCCAGTCATCAATTTGAGAGAACACGACGGCATCGGCACCAAAGTAGTCTTTGAACTTCGTCAAAGGCTTGTCGATAAACAATTCGGCATCGTATGCGCTTTCCGCTTTGAGAATATCCATCGCCAGCAGCGGAGAAATCACATAGTAGCCCGCCTCTGCGAGGGGACGGCTGATGGACGTGTACAACAGGTCTTTGGCTTCGACGTTGGCGGTATTGTTGATGGGCGGCATCACAAGGATCGTAGCGGGCATCTCATGATACATGGCCGCATACTGCGATTCTCTCGTCACCTGATCCAACGTGCCGCATGAACCGGCCATTACGGCAAGGACGACAAGGGGGAACAGTTTTTTCATATCAGCGCGCAAGTTTCTTGATTAACGGTTCGATGAACCTGGCCGATTCCGGGTAAAGTTCCATTTCTTTCCGGAGCATTTCCTTTCCCCTCTCAGAGAACAGGACACCATAGTCGTCGGACTGGAATAGTTTCTTCTGGGCGTCCGTGGCATTTTTCATGAAAATGTCCGCCGTTTCGGGCCGAAGGAGCAGATAGCCATACTCGGCACAGATGCCGGGCGGCGGAACCTGACGTATTCCCCCGGGATTGGTCACCATCTTTTCATACACGGCCACGAGATTGCAGATGCTCTTGGGCGTCTGTTTGTCATAGGACTGATAGGCCAGATTCTCGTAAGCGGTGGTGCCGTTTTGAGCGCCTCCCCAGTAGTACAAGGCATTGGTCGGGCCACAGGAAGAAAGCAGCGCCGCGGCCAGGATCAACAGGAGCGCCTTTTTCATAGTTCGATCACTTTATGCTCCTGTGCAGAGACGAAGATCTCCTTGTTGCAGACCTCCTTCCCATTCATGGTGACGACGACACGGTGCCTGCCCGGCGCCAGGAAAATCGTATTCTGAGTGGTTTTCTTGATATCCCTGTCCCTGTGCCACGCTTTGGTTTTTACCGTATGGACATCATGGGACTCATTGTCAATGGTCACCGTAATGGGCGTTTGGGCCTCGCTGACAAAGGAAATCATTGCCTCATCGGCCTTGCCGGAAGAGACAGAATAGGAGCCGACGCCGCAGCCGGACAGCATTATCGCGCCGATCAGGGCGATCATCATCTTTTTCATACGCGTCTTTTATTTGTCAGAAATGTAGTACTTGCCGAGATTCTCCACATCGAGAGCCTCTCCCTCATAAGTGCAGAATGAAATTTCGGTCTCCGGCGTATCGCCGTAAGTAGTCTGTACGGAGACGGTGCCGACTTTCTGCCCCGGCAGTTCAATGTTGAGTCCGGTCTGGGGATTCTTGACGACTTTCCCCTTTTGGTAAACATTGAAACGGTCACCGGCGGAAAGGCCTTGGGAAGCGCCGCCCGAGATAATGTAAGACCCCTCGTCAACAGAGAGGATATAGGACCGCCAGGGCTTGTCCATGCACTTGTTGATAATGTTTTCGACAAGTTGGCTCAGAGCGGCCGAAATGGCTTTGTCGCTGAGCGTTGCGTCAAAACCGGCCGTTCCGCCGACGCCCAGCGTCTGTTTGGTCGTCGTTTCGGCAAACCCTTTGGCCTCATCCGAGTAGATAATCAATCCGGTAGCCGCTTCGACAAGGCGGATGCTGACGCCGGCCTCCACCGTCTGCGTCTTGGTGGAAGAGAACACTTTCTGCTGACCTTCCGCCTTCCGTCCGAATTCGGTAATGGATCCGAGGATGATGTAGTCGGCGCCGATCTTGTTCATGCCACCCTCGCCGGCCTCTGCAACCAAAACGTCAAGGTCTTCCCGCTCCAGGAGGATGAACTTTCCGCTGGCGGCAAGTTTGGACGAAAGAATATCCAGCGCCTGTTTTCTCATCGGGTCATTGTCTTTGTCGTAGAAGATTCCCTTGGCATACTGCGTCTCGTTGGAGAACCGGCCGATGGCTACCTTCCGTTTGATGGTCTTGTCCTGTGCAAACGAGCCGACCGGAGCCGCGAGGACAAAGGCAGCCGCCAGAAAGATGGACAATTTGGTTAACGTTTTCATAATACGCTGTTATTTTTATAAAATTCATGGGGCCGACCAAAAAGATTCTTCACTTCGTTCAGAATGACCGTTCTATGTCATTCTGAGGCAGGTTTACCTGCCGAAGAATCTACTTTTTGGTCGCCCCCACGAAAACAAGGACATCAAAATATTAGAATTCAAAGTTGATGCCAGCCTTGATCTGGTGACGGCCGGAAACAAGGTTGCTGGATTTCTCGGAATTCAGGAGGGTGTGGTCGTAGCCGACAAGGAACTGAATGTCACCGACTTGGATACCGACTCCGCCACCAAGAAGGATGTTGAACGGCTTGGTGTCACCCTTGTCGCCATAGTGATTGTAGGAATCGCCCTTGGAATAATGGATGGGGCCGATGGAGGCGGCTGCGTTGAAAGTGGAACGGGCCATCACGCCATACTGGAAAGTGGGACCGGCGAAGGCGAACAGTTCGGCATTGTCTCCCACCGGCATCTTGAAGGTGAGGTTCACAGGCAGGTTGAGGGCCACTTCCGTATAATTATAGGAAGCCGATCCGGCAATCTGGATGCCGCCGAAGGTGCCGCCGTCAGCGTTGTTCCGGCTCTGGAAGAGCATATCGATATAGAAACCGGGAGCCACGCCGAAGTAGTTGGAAAACTGGATGTTATAACTGCCGCCCAGGTAGAAGCCATTCAGGTGGACAGCGTCTCCGACGGCCTTGCCGTCAGTGGTCTTGGTGTTCTCAATGTTGTGCAGATATCCTGCGCCCACGACGAGTTGGGCATAAGCCTGAGTTCCCAGAAGCATCAGGGAAGCGGCAAAAAGGCTTGCAATAAGTTTTTTCATAATTACCTTGTTTTGAATGTTCGCTACAATGTGCAAATTTACGCATTATTTCCACAAACTACAATTTGAGGAAGATCTTCTTTTTGTATAAAGGGAGCGCCGTCAGGTAAATAAGTCCGACACAGAAGAGGGCGAACAGGAGCGATGTGAACTCTGTTTCAGGTACTTGGGACATGGCCCAGGTCTGGAAACCGGTGAGATGCCAGGTCCAGGCCATCACATCCGACATCAGGTAGCAGTAAATCGCATTGGTCCCGAAAACCTTGAAAAAGCCGGTGTACTTCCAGCGATGCGTTTCGTCGATGAGCCAGTACAGCAGGCTCAGCAGCAGCGTCCCCAGTCCGCAGACCACCAGGACAAAGGAAGGCGACCAGATTTTCTTGTTCAGCGGCAGCAGCCACATCAGCAGAAAACCGCCGACGAGCAGCAGCGTTCCCGCGGAATCCATCCGACGGAAGTCCTTCTGTGCCAATACTTTACCGATTAAAAAGCCAATCAGGGTATGCGCGACGGCCGGGATGGTGGAAAGAAGGCCCTCCGGGTCGATTCCGTTGCCCCAGCGGTACAGATGGCTTTCCCCGAGGATGGCGTTGTCCACCCGGGCGATGATGCTCCCGGGGTCTTCCGCATAGCCGTTTCCCAGCAGGAGCAGGGCCGAATAAAAAACCAGGATGCCGGCGGCCACCCAGCCCAGCCACCGGTGCGGCACTTTGCACACCAGCACGGCCGTGATGCCGAAGCACAGGCCGAACCGCTGCAGCACGCCCATGATGCGAAGGTTGGCGGGGTCCCATCGGCCGTTCACGAGCATGCCGGTCACATTGAGCAGCAGGCCGATTCCCACCAGCAGGAGAAAACGCTTCCCCACTTTCCAGGAAAGGGTGAAGTCCGACTTCCGCAGGGAGAAAAACATGGAAACGCCCATCAGGAAGAGGAAACAGGGAAAGACAAAGTCCGTAGGGGTGAATCCGTTCCAGGCGGCATGGCGGAGCATGGGGTAGCGGACGCTCCAGGAACCGGGGCTGTTCACCAGGACCATCAAGGCCAAGGTGATTCCGCGAAGGACGTCAATTGCTTCGATTCGTTTGTTCATAAGTACAAAAATAGACAAAAACCCAAAGAATACCAACAAATGGGGATTGACAACCTCGCCCGGACTCCGTACCTTTGCGCCCAGCGCAAAACAGAAAAAACTATGATACTTTCGGATCTCGCAACGGGAGAAAAAGCCGTCATCGTGCGTGTGCATGGTCACGGCAGTTTCCGTAAACGCCTCATTGAGATGGGGTTCATCAAGGGAAAAGAAGTAAGGGTGGTGCTCAATGCCCCGCTCAAGGATCCCATCGAATATGAAATCATCGGCTATAAAGTATCCCTCCGAAGGGAGGAGGCCCGGCTGATAGAGGTGGTAACCGAAGAGGAGGCCCGCGAGGCCCTGGTGAGCGACGAGCACCTGCAGGCCCTCCCCGGAGACCTGGAAGAAAAAGAAAGGCTGGACCGCGCCCTGACCCATGTGGCCGAGGAGCGCCATCACAATATCCGGGTCGCCCTGGTGGGAAACCCCAACTGCGGCAAAACCTCCCTGTTCAACATCGCCTCCGGCAGCCACGAGCACGTGGGCAACTATTCCGGCGTCACGGTGGATGCCAAGGAGGGAAAGTTCAAGTTCAAGGGCTATGACATCACCCTGGTGGACCTTCCCGGCACCTATTCCCTCAGCGCCTACTCCCCCGAGGAACTTTATGTGAGAAAAAACCTCCTGGAAGCCCTTCCGGACGTGGTGATCAACGTGGTGGACGCCTCCAACATCGAGCGCAACCTCTACCTTACCACCCAACTCATCGACATGAACCTGCGGACGGTGATGGCCCTGAACATGTATGACGAACTCCAGCACAAAGGAGACAAACTGGACATCCGGCAACTGGGGTATCTCCTGGGCATGCCCATTTGCCCCACGGTGAGCCGGGACGGGCAGGGAATTCCGGAACTCTTCGACACGGTGATCAAGATTTACGAGCAGTCGGACCCGCATCTGGCCCGCCATATCCACATCAATCACGGAGCCGAACTGGAAAAAAGCATCACGCGCCTGAAGAACCTCATCTACGCCAACGAGCCGATCCGCTCGCGCTATTCTACGCGCTACCTGGCCATCAAGACCCTGGAGGCCGACAAGGAGGTGGCCAGCATCATCGGCAGCCTTCCCAACGCCGGGCAGATTGCCCAGGCCTGCCGGGAGGAATCGGCCCGGATAGAAGGGCTGCTGGGGACATCGGCCGAAAGCGCCGTCGTGGATGCCAAATATGCGTTCATCCAGGGCGCCCTGGCCGAAACCTACGAAAAATACCAGGAGGAGCGGCCCAAGCGCACGTTCACCGACCGCATCGACGCCATCGTCACCAACCAGTGGGCGGCCTTCCCCATCTTTATCCTGCTGCTGTGGTTCATCTTCTGGGCCACCTTCACCATCGGCCAGTATCCCATGGACTGGATTGACTGGCTGGTCGCGGAATTCGGCGACTGGGTGGGCGGAATGATGGATGACGGCTGGTTCAAGGACCTGCTGGTGGACGGGGTCATCGCCGGCGTGGGCAGCGTGCTGGTGTTCCTGCCCAACATCATGATCCTCTATTTCTTCATCTCCATCATGGAAGACAGCGGATACATGGCCCGGGCGGCGTTCATCGTGGACAAACTGATGCACAAGATCGGCCTCCACGGCAAAAGTTTCATCCCCATGGTGATGGGCTTCGGCTGCAATGTGCCGGCCATCATGGCCACCCGCAGCATCGAAAGCCGCAAGAGCCGGCTCATCACCATCGCCATCATCCCCTTCATGTCCTGCGCGGGCCGATTGCCCATCTTCGTGCTCTTCGCGGGAGCCTTCTTCCCCGAAAGCCCCGCCACGGCGCTGCTGGGCATCTATCTGCTGGGCATCGTGCTGGCCATCCTGTCGGCCGTCGTGCTGTCCAAGTTCGTGAAGGACGACGACCTTCCGTTCGTGATGGAACTGCCGCCATACCGCGTCCCTACCGCAAAGGCCATCTGGCGCCATACCTGGGAGAAAGGCAAGCAGTATCTGGAGAAGATGGCCACCACCATCCTCCTGTTCTCCGTCGCCATCTGGTTCCTCGGCTACTTCCCGCGCCACGAAGACGCTTCGACGGCCTATCAGCAGGAGCACTCCTATATCGGCACGCTGGGCAAGTTCATCGAGCCGGTGAACGAGCCGCTGGGCTTCAACTGGAAGATGGACGTGGGCCTGCTGGCCGGCATCGGAGCCAAAGAACTGGTTATCAGCACTATGGGCGTGATGTATGCCCAGGATGGCGAAGAGTATGAAGGCCTGGGAGATGCCGATGACACCGCCCTTCAGTCGGCCCTCAAGGCCACGGTTCCGAAGGCGGCCGCCCTGGCGTTCATGGTGTTTGTGCTGCTGTACTTCCCCTGCATCGCCACCTTCGTGGCCACCAAGAACGAAACCGGCAAATGGCGCTGGGCCATCCTCCTGGCTCTGTACACCATCGTGGTGGCCTGGGTCTGCGCCTTCGCCGCCTACCGGGTGGGCCTCCTCATCTGGCCGGTGTAAAGCCCGGTCCGCGGCCCGTTGTTCGTGGTTCGCGCCGTTCCGTCCGGGTTCACCCGTGGTTCACCCCGTTCCGCAGACCGCTCCGTTCGTGGTTCACCCGTGGTTCGCCCCGTTCCGCAGACCGCTCCGTTTGTGGTTCACCCGTGGTTCGCCCCGTTCCGCAGACCGCTCCGTTTGTGGCACATAACACGCTGACTGTCTGCAACTTACGTACAATCCTCTGCGCTTAATGCGCAGAGGATTGTACGTAAATAATTGAGTCTCAAGCGGATAACAGCCACCTATTCGGCGGTGGTGGCGCTCATGACGCTGTTGCCATAATACACAGACCCGTCAGAGAGTTTCACGTAGTTCCGGAACCAATACGTTGTCTTGGGAGTCAGCCCCGTACGGGTATAGCGGCAATAGACTTTGTCTGCAGGAGCACCGGCAGGCGTCTCGATGGGAGTAAGTTTCACAATCTTCTCAGGAGCAGCGGTTTCCAGCGTAAGATTCCAAACTTCGTCATTGTTGGCCGCTTCCAGGACACCGATTTCCATTCCCTCCGTGGGAGCCCCATCCAAACTGTACTGGATAGCGTAATCGAAAGAGTTTGCGGTAGCCGATAACGTCCATTTTGCCATCGAGATGTTATACAATCTCTGCAAGCCTACGCCGAAGCGGGTGAGTCCGCTCTCGGGGAATTCGATGACCTTGCCCAGGCTGTTCAAGTCCACCTTCTTGTAATAGGTCTGCTCGCCGCCGGCAACTTCTACGACAGCCTTGAAAGAAAACCAGTCGGTAAGGCGGCCGGAGAAGGCCCTGAGCCAAAGATGGGCCTTGCCCGATTCGTCTGCATAAACGCCGGCAGGGGCAATATACATCTCTCCGGCCGATTTTCCTCCCTTAAGGGTAACTTTTCCCAGTTCGGGGTCGTACAGTATCATGTAGTCGGCACCCCAGTCGGTGGGATTGAATTCGAGCCGGCTATCTTTCACCAGCGAACCGGCCGGAAGACCGCTCAGGGTCACATCCAGGATGGTGCCGATTCGGGCGAACTTCATCTTGACCTCGCCCGCTATCGGCGTGTCGGAAGTAAGCAGTTCAGAAACCAGCAGATCGGCATCGGGGTCGAAGGAGGTTGGGGTAGGTTTCTGATATGTCGGGATCGATAACATCAGGTAACTGTGATCCGGGAAGGAACTGTCCTGACTGAATAAGTCTTCCCAATCGGTCCGGGTATAACTTGACTGTCCCGTCCAGATACCGGTCGACATGATACTACCGGAAGCTGGATAGACCGCCAGATAGCGGTATTTGTCCGATTTCGGATTCTTTCTGGTCGAAAGGGACACGGGGAAGGCGGCCTTGGCGGCATCGGCGGCAAGTCCGGCCGATTCATAAGTCTTCACCGGAACGATGTCTTCCGCATTATTTTGTACCCCCTCTTGGAAATTGGCGTAAATGGTCTCGATGAGCCTGATTTTGTCTCCGGTCTGCCACGAAACGGAGTAAGTGCTGCCGGCGTCCGAAAGGAGCGTCTTGGTGACATCGGAATCGGCCGTAATGGTAATGGTGCGGGAACTTTCTTCCTGAGAAACTTCCTGGCCTTTTTGGCAAGCACCCAGAAGGAACAGGCCTGCCAGGGCGGAAAGAGTCAAGCAAATGTGTTTCATCAGAACAGCCCTCCATCAAAAATGTCGCCGACACTGCCGGCGGTTCCTTCTTCACCAAAAACCGGAGTGGACAACTTGTCGCTTCCGGTGAGCAGACTCTCATGCATTTCGAAGATATTAACTTCAATTGCAGGGGGTAAATAAAAATTTTTCATAATTAAGCCCTTTTGTTCCCCAAATATACAAATATTTGTAAAACCCCTCCAATTTTTTTATTTCTCACCTCTTTTGCTGTTTTCCCAGGGTGGCAATTAACACACTCATAATCAAAGACTTACATATAATCCTCTGCTCCTTTTGCGCAGAGGATTATCTGCAAGCCTTTGAAGATCAGTCGGTTACCTGCCACCTCCATCTATTCCATCGGTGAAAAATTTGCCGGAAGGTTCATCGGTTGGACCTTGGGGCAAAGAAAGGGGTGGAAAACTTGCCTGGCGGTTCATCGTGTGGACCTTGGAGCAAGGGTTGGTTGGAAAAGGTGATCGGCAAGTCTCTGATTCACAACTTATTACGTACAATCCTCTGCGCAAAAAGCGCAGAGGATTATACAGAAAAACATGATTATCAATGAGTTATGAGCCACCCGAAATCGCAATTTTCCTCCGAGGAGGGGGCGCGGGTGGCGAAAAGACCCTCCCCCGAGGGGAGGGGTTTCGGGTGGGGGTGACGTGGACTAAGCCACGAAGCGACGGCTTGTGCCGATAGGGTGGCGAAAAGTCCCTCCCCCGAGGGGAGGGGTTTCGGGTGGGGACAACGTGGGCGATAACGCTGCACGTTAGTGCAGCATCACCGTCAGGCCGGCCATGACGATGGAGACCATGCTCATGAGTTTGATGAGGATGTTCAGCGAGGGACCCGAGGTGTCCTTGAAGGGGTCTCCGACGGTGTCTCCCACGATGGTGGCCTTGTGGGCCGGGGAGTTCTTGCCGCCGTGGTGACCTTCTTCCACGAACTTCTTGGCATTGTCCCAGGCGCCGCCGGAATTGGCCAGGAAGATGGCCAGGACAAAACCGGCACCGAGGCCGCCGGAGAGCAGGCCGATCACGGCGGCCGGGCCCAGCAGCAGTCCCACCACCATGGGTACGATGATGGCCAGGAGGGACGGGTATATCATCTCGCGCTGGGCAGCCTTGGTGGAAATGCGGACGCAGGAGGTGTAGTCCGGCCGCTGTTTTCCTTCCAGGATACCGGCAATCTCGCGGAACTGACGGCGAACCTCCACCACCATCTTGGAGGCGGCGCGGCCCACGGCGTTCATGGTGAGGCCGCAGAACAGGAAGGCCATCATGGAGCCTACGAAAATGCCCACCAGGACCTTGGGGTTCATCAGGGAGATGTCGTAGAGGTTTACGATGTCGGTAATGGTGGCATGCACGGTTTCCACGGTGCGGTCTCCCACCTGGAGCACTGTACGGCCCACATGACCCAGGCCGATCTTAAGCTCTTCGATGTACGAAGCCAGCAGGGCCAGGGCGGTGAGGGCGGCCGATCCGATGGCAAAGCCCTTGCCAGTAGCGGCCGTGGTGTTGCCGAGGGCGTCCAGCACGTCGGTCTTCTCACGGACGGAAGGATCCAGTTCGCTCATCTGGGCGTTGCCGCCGGCATTGTCGGCAATGGGGCCGTAAGCATCTGTGGCCAAGGTGATTCCCAGGGTGGAAAGCATGCCGACAGCCGCTATGGAAATGCCGTAGAGGCCCAGGCTCAGCGTGTCCGGCGAGAACACGAAGTCGGTGCAGAAGCCATAGGCCAGCAGGATGGCGAAGCAGATGGTAATCACCGGAACGGCCGTCGAGCGCATGCCCAGGCCGACGCCGTTGATGACAACGGTAGCGGAGCCGGTGGTGGCCGATTCGGCCAGTTTCTGGGTGGGGCGGTAGGAATGCGAGGTGTAATATTCGGTGACTTTGCCGATGATCACGCCGGCGAGAAGGCCGCTGAGGACGCTCAGGGCCAGTTTCCACCAATTCGGGAAGCCCAGGAGGTAAAAGACCCCGAAGGAAAGGACGGCGATGAGGACGGCGGCCAGGTTGGTGCCCGCGGAGAGGGATTTGAGAAGATCCTGCAGGGTGGCGCCTTCCTTGGTGCGGACGGTATAAATGCCGATGATGGAGAGCATCACGCCGATGGCGGCGATCACCATCGGGGCGAGGATGGCCCGCAACTGGACGTCGGTGCCATCGGCAAAGAAGGCCGATGCGCCGAGGGCCATGGTGGCGAGGATGGAACCGCAGTAACTTTCGTACAGGTCGGCGCCCATGCCGGCCACATCGCCCACGTTGTCACCCACGTTGTCGGCGATGGTGGCAGGGTTGCGGGGGTCGTCCTCCGGGATGTCCTGCTCCACCTTGCCGACGATGTCGGCCCCGACATCGGCCGCCTTGGTATAGATACCGCCGCCCACACGGGCGAAGAGGGCCTGCGTGGAGGCGCCCATGCCAAAGGTGAGCATGGTGGTGGTGATGATGACCAGGTTCTGCGCGTCGCTGGGGTCATAGAAAATTTTGAGGACGCTCCACCAGATGGCGATGTCCAACAGGCCCAGGCCCACCACGGTGAGCCCCATCACGGCGCCGCTGCGGAAAGCAATCCTGAGGCCGGAATTGAGGCTGCGCATGGTGGCGTTGGCCGTACGCGCACTGGCGTAAGTGGCTGTCTTCATACCCACGAAACCGGCCAGGCCGCTGAAGAAACCGCCGGTAAGGAACGCGAACGGAACCCAGGGGTTCTGCACGCCGAATCCATAGGCCAGAACGGCAAACAGGATGGCCAGAATCACGAAAACGATGATTACCACCTTGTACTGCTGTTTGAGATAGGCCATGGCGCCCTCGCGCACGTACTGCGCAATCTCTTTCATGGTAGGGGTGCCTTCGCTTTCCTTCATCATCTGACGGAAGAAAAGCCAGGCGAACAGCAGGGCAATCACTGCCGCCACCGGCACCAAATAGAACAGGTAGGTCATAGTTATTGGTTATTAGTTGTCTTGCGAAAAGGGGAGCGAAATTACACCTCCGTGGCGGTGGCGAATTCGCTGAGGAAGCGCATGTCGTTCTCGAAATAGTGACGCAGGTCGTTCACCTGCCACTTGAGCATGGCGATTCGCTCTACGCCCATGCCGAAGGCGAAGCCGCTGTACTGCTCGGGGTCGATGCCGCTGGCCTTGAGGACGTTGGGATCGACCATGCCGCAGCCCATGATTTCCAGCCAGCCGGTGCCCTTGCAGATGTTGCAGCCCTTGCCATGGCAGATGTTGCAACTTACGTCCACCTCGGCGGACGGCTCCGTGAAGGGGAAGTAGGAGGGGCGCATGCGGATTTCGGTATCCGGGCCGAACATCTCGCGGGCAAAGAGCAGGATGGCCTGCTTGAGGTCGGCGAAGGTGACGTCCTTGTCAATGTACAGGCCCTCAACCTGGTGGAAGATGCAGTGGGCACGGGCCGATATGGCCTCGTTGCGGAAAACGCGGCCCGGGCACACCACGCGGATGGGCAGGGGCTGGCTTTCCATGGTGCGCACCTGCACGGATGAGGTGTGGGTGCGGAGCAGAAGCGGATTCAGGTGCCCGGTGCTCACGAAGAAGGTGTCCTGCATTTCGCGGGCGGGGTGGTTGGGCGGGAAGTTCAAGGCCTCGAAGACATGGTAGTCGTCCTCGATTTCGGGGCCTTCGGCCACATCGTAGCCGAACTTGCGGAAGATGTCCACAATCTGCTGGCGCACGATGGAAACCGGATGGCGGGAACCCAGCGGCAGGGCGTCTCCGGGCATGGAGAGGTCTTCCTTGGGGGCTTCGGCCTGGGCGCTTTCCTCCACGGAGAACTTGAGTTCTTCGATGCGGGCGTTGGCGGCTTTCTTGAGTTCGTTCAGTTTCTGGCCATATTCGCGCTTGAGTTCGGGCGCCACGGAGCGGAACTGCTCCATGAGGGCCGTGATTTCGCCTTTCTTGCCCAGAAAACGGATGCGGGCCTCCTCGACCTCCTTGGCGGTATTGGCCTTGAGTTCGTTCAGTTCCTTGAAAATTTGTTCAATCGCTTCTTTCATATCTTATTTTTTCTTTTTGTTCCTCTTGTCACGGGCTTCCTGGGCACGCCGGGCGCCGCTTTTCCAATACTTGGTCCACTGTTCCTCAGTGAAAAAACGCTTGTAGGAGTCGTCGATGGCCTGCATCCACTTGTCCTGCACGTTGACATACAGGTCGCGGTTTTCCACCTTGGCCTTCTGCATGGATTCCATCTCTTCGGTCATGGCACGGTAGTCGTGCGTGAGGGTGGAATCGACATAAAACTCCTGCCAGTATTCCAAATCCAGCAGGCTGCTCAGGCGCTGGACCTCTTTATCGACGAACTCCAAAAGTTGCTTCTCCTTCTCCTGAGGCGTCTGGGGCGGCTGATTTTGCGCACCTGCAACAAAAACCGACAGGCAAAGAGCCGCAAGCAAGTTCAATAAACGATAAATTTTCATACCTTTGTAAACTGTTGTCAAACGACAAAATTACGCAATAAATCGAAAAAGCCCAAAATACGATGAGAAAATCGCTCCTTTATTTGCTTGCCACCGCCGCTTTCCTGCTCCTTTGGGGCGCGGAAGGAAACACCTGCACCAATGTCATCGTCACCCGCGGCGCCAGCCGGGACGGGTCCGTGCTGGTCTCGTACGCCGCCGATTCGCACTACCTCTTCGGCGAACTTTACTACAAGCCGGCGGCCGACTGGAAACCCGGAACCATGCTTCCCGTCTATGACTGGGACACCCACCGCTACCTCGGAGAAATCGAGCAGGTCCCCCACACCTACCAGACCGTGGGCAACATGAACGAGTACCAGGTCATCATCACCGAAACCACCTGGGGCGGCCGTCCGGAACTGGAAGACAAGAAGGGCGGAATCGACTACGGTTCCCTCATCTACATCGCCCTGCAGCGCTCCCGGACCGCCCGGGAGGCCATCGAGGTCATCGTAAACCTGGCCAACGAGTACGGTTACGCCTCGGAAGGCGAAACCTTCTCCATCGCCGACAAGAACGAAGCCTGGATCATGGAACTCATCGGCAAGGGCACCCTCATCAAGAACGGAATCAATGTGAACAAGGGCATCGTCTGGGTGGCCATGCGCGTGCCGGACGGAGCCATCTGCGCCCATGCCAACCAGGCCCGCATCGGCAAGTTCCCCATGGACGACCCCGACAACTGCCTCTATGCCCCGGACGTGATTTCCTTTGCCCGTAAAAAGGGTTATTTCGACGGCCTGGACAGCGATTTCAGTTTCAAGAAGGCCTACAACCCCATCGACTTCGGCACCGTGCGCGGCTGCGACGCCCGCGCCTGGAGCGCCTTCAACATCCTCACCGAAGGCTGGTTCTCCTTCTACGATGAGGAAGGCAACGCCGTCACCCGCGACGCCTTCTCCTACCTGGACTACGTGATGGGCAACAACCTGGAGGGAGACTTCCCCCTGTTCGTATTCCCCCGCAAAAAGGCCGGCGTGAAGGAAGTGGCCGATGTCATGAGAGACCATTTCGAAGGAACGCCCATGGATATGACCCAGGATATCGGCGCCGGCGGAAACGCCCTCCCGTACCGCTGGAGGCCCATGGAATTCCAGGACGCCGAAGGCAACACCTATGTGAACGAGCGCGCCATCGCCACCCAGCAGACCGGATTCTGGATGGTGGGCCAGGCCCGCAACTATGTTCCCGACGTTGTGGGCGGCATCCTGTGGTTCGGCACCGACGATGCCGCCACCTCCTACCTCACCCCCATCTACACCGCCACCACCGCTGTGCCGGACTGCTTCCGCGAGGGCAACGGAGACCTTCTCCACTACTCGCCCACCGCCTCTTTCTGGATCAACAACCGCATTTCCAACGCCTGCTACAAGATGTACAACGTCATGGCTCCCTACGTGAGGGCCAAGGCCGATCTGTTCGAAATCGAGCAGATGGAACGCCGCACCCACTCGGTGGACAGCATGGCCGTGGTGATGTACAACCAGGTGGCCGTGAAACTGCAGAAGAAACTCTCCTCCCGGGGAGACGTGATGGTGCAGCGCAAGCCCTTCGCCAAGATCGTGGAATATGTGACCAACTATACCGTGAACACGGCCCAGAAGCAGTTTGCCGACTGGCAGAATCTGGAAGTGGAACTGCTGGTGAAATACATGGACGGCAATGTGAAACCGCAGGACGAGAACGGCCGCTTCAAGCACTCCCAGTACTCTGAAGGCATGCCCGAGAGCATCGAGTGGCCCGGTTACACCGAACTCTGGAAAGAAACCGTCGCCCAGGAACACGGGCAAACGATCAAAGTCCCCGGGAACTGATTATGAAAAAGAACCTTGTCCTCCTTTTGGCAGCGGCCTTCGCCGTCCTTCCCCTGGCAGCCCAGCGCAACACCCGGGAAGAAATATCGGCCGATCTCGAGCGCACCGGCGGTGTGCATTTCCTCTATCCCACGGACCAGCCGGCCCCCACGCCGGCGCCCAAAGGCTACAAACCCTTCTATGTGAGCCACGTGGGCCGTCACGGAGCGCGCTACGCCCTGGGAAACACGGTCTATGAAGACATCCTGGCCGTCTGGAACAAGGCGGCCGAAAAGGGTCTCCTCACCCCGGAAGGCGAGCGGTTCTACAAGGAATATCTGGATATCTATCCCTACCTTTGCCGCCGCGAAGGCATCCTCACGGAGAAAGGCCAGGCACAGCATCACTACATTGCCTCGCAGATTTACAGGAACTATCCCGCCGTGTTCAAGGGAAAAACGCACGCAGAGGCCGTCTCCACCATTTCGCACCGCGTCATCGTGAGCATGTTCTCCTTCCTGAGCGAACTGGACAACCTGGACAGGGATTTCACCTTCCATGCCGACTACGGCCACCCGTACCAGGCCTATCTGCTGCCGGACGTCATCGACTCTTCCGAAGAAAGGGACGGGCAGGCCGAGGTGAAGTTCAACCGCTTCCGGGACCATGTCCTGGACCTGGACGCCATGCTGGAGCGGTGGTTCACCAAAACCCGCGGCCTGGTGGACAACAAGTACAAGTTCTGCTTTGACATGCACACCATGCTGTCCACCCTGGACAACCTGGACGTACCCGTTCCGGAGCATCTGTACCAGTTATACACTCCCGAGGAGCGCTATGCCCTCTGGCGCGTGAACAACTTCCGGGACTACCAGATCGTGGGCCCGTCGCCCGACACCCGGAACCTGCGCGTCAAGGCCATGAAAGCCCTGTATGAGGACTTCGTCTCCAAGGCCGAAGAGGATATCGCCGGCGGCCGCGTACAACTGCGCCTGCGCTTCGCCCACGACTCCACCCTGATGCCGCTGCTGTCCCTGCTGGGCGTGAACGGCATGGACGAGGTGGTGGAAAACCCCTTCGAAGTGGAGAACTACTGGCGCAGTTACGACGTTCCCATGGCCTGCAACCTGCAACTCATTTTCTTTAAAAGCAAAAAGAATCCGGAACTTCTGTTCCAGATTCTCTTGAACGGAAGGGAAGCCACGCTTCCCCTGGAAATGGCCGCTCCCGGCTCCTTCTATCGCTGGGAAGACTTCAAAACACTACTTGTTTCGGACTAACACTTCCGAGCCGGCAGCATCGACCAGAATGACGGAGTCCTTGTGGACGGTGCCGTCCAGGATGTTCTTGGCCAGGAGGTTCACCAGTTCCCGCTGCATCAGTCGTTTGACGGGACGGGCGCCATAGGCGGGGTCGTAGCCGTTTTCCACCATGTGATTCTCAAAGGCGGGGCTGAACTCCACCGTGATGCCGTTGCTCTCGAGTTTGTGCCGCAGGTCCTCTTCCTGAATGTGCAGGATGTCGCGGATATCGGCCTTGGTGAGCGGGTCGAACATGATGATCTCGTCGATACGGTTCAGGAATTCCGGACGCACCGTCTTCTTGAGCACGTCCAGCACCTTGCCCCGGCATTCGTCCAGCAGGGAACGGCGCGAGGCGATGGCCTGCATGTCCAGACCGTTCACCTCGGGCAGACGCTCCATGTACGACTGGATGATGTCGGCCCCGGCGTTGGAGGTCATGATGAGGATGGTGTTCTTGAAATCCACGGTACGGCCCTTGTTGTCGGTGAGCCGGCCGTCGTCCAGCACCTGCAGAAGCACGTTGAACACGTCGGGATGGGCTTTTTCAATCTCGTCCAGCAGCACCACCGAATACGGTTTGCGCCGCACGGCTTCGGTGAGCTGGCCGCCCTCGTCGTAGCCCACATATCCCGGAGGCGCACCCACCAGACGGCTTACGGTGTGCCGCTCCTGGTATTCGCTCATGTCGATACGCGTAAGCATGTTCTCGTCGTTGAAGAGGAATTCGGCCAAGGCCTTGGCCAGTTCCGTCTTGCCCACGCCGGTGGTGCCCATGAACAGGAAACTGCCGATGGGGCGTTTTTCGCTGGAGAGGCCCGCACGGCTGCGCCGCACGGCGTCGGCCACGGCGCGGATGGCCTCATCCTGACCTACGACCCGCTTGTGCAGTTCGGTTTCCATGCGCAGGAGTTTTTCCTTCTCGCTCTCGAGCATCCGCTTCACGGGGATGCCGGTCCACTTGGCCACCACCTCGGCAATGTCTTCGGGCGTAACCGCCTCGGTGACAAGCGGATTCTTGATGGCTTCGGCCTTGGCGGTAAGTTCATCGATACGCTTCTGGGTGTCGGCCATGCGGCCATAGCGGATTTCGGCCACCTTGGCGTAGTCTCCGCTGCGCTCGGCCGTTTTGGCCTGGAGGTTCAGGTCTTCCAGTTCCTGACGGGCCGTCTGCAGGCCGCCGAGGGTGTCTTTTTCCTCGTTCCAACGCTTCATGAGGCCCTCGCGTTCGTCTTGCAACTGCTTGAGTTCGGATTCGAGTTTTTCCAGTTTCACGGAAACGCCCTCGCGCTTGATGGCCTCGCGCTCGATCTCTTTCTGCCGGATGGCCGAATTGAGTTCGTCGATGGGTTCCGGCACGGAATTCATCTCCAGCCGCAGTTTGGAAGCGGCCTCGTCCACCAGGTCGATGGCCTTGTCCGGGAGGAACCGGCTGGTGATGTAGCGGTGCGACAGGTTCACGGCGGCGATGAGGGCGTCGTCTTCGATGCGCACCTTGTGGTGGTTCTCGTAACGCTCTTTCAGGCCACGGAGGATGGCGATGGATTCGGCGGGCGAGGGTTCGTCCACCATCACCATCTGGAAACGGCGCTCCAGGGCCTTGTCGGCCTCGAAATACTTCTGATACTCGTCCAGGGTGGTGGAGCCGATGGTACGGAGTTCACCGCGGGCCAGGGCCGGCTTGAGGATGTTGGAGGCATCCATGGCGCCGCTGCTGCGGCCTGCGCCCACCAGGGTGTGAATCTCATCGATGAACAGGATGATTTCTCCGGCGCTGTCCACGACCTCTTTCACGACGCCTTTCAGCCGCTCTTCGAATTCGCCCTGATACTTGGCACCCGCGATAAGGGCGCCCATGTCCAGGGAATAGACTTTCTTGGATTTCAGGTTTTCCGGCACCTGCCCGTTCACGATGTTCTGGGCAATGCCTTCAGAGATGGCGGTCTTGCCCACGCCGGGCTCGCCCACCAGGATAGGATTGTTCTTGGTTCTGCGGGAAAGAATCTGCAGAACACGGCGAATCTCGTCATCACGGCCGATCACGGGGTCCAGTTTGCCTTGGGCCGCACGCTCGTTGAGGTTGATGGCGAATCGCTCCAGGAAATTGCTGTTGTTATTGTTTTCTGCCATAGTTCTTTTCTCCTTTTTCCCGAACTATGGCAATCTCCGTTCCCGAACCCGATTTTCTGCCAAATTGTCAGATTGGCAAAACAACTACCGCCTCGACAAACAGACGAATCTCTCTGTCGAGGTGGCAGGTAAAACGAGAAAAAACAATGTTTTAGTTCGCCGGGGTTTCAGGGGTCTCCTGGGCTTCCGGATTCTCCTGGGAGATCGGGAAAGCGGGGGCCTCGCTGGCGGACTGCTCGGCCTGGTTGACGATTTCCGTGCTCACGGCGTCATTGGAACCGCTGTTGGTGCTGCCGCGGCCGACGAAGACGGTGATGATGGAAACGACCAGGATGAAGGCGACCAGATACCAGGTGGCCTTTTCAAGGATGGTGGCCGTCTGGCGTACGCCGAGGGTCTGGTTGGCGGAGGTGAAGTTGGTTGCCAGGCCGCCGTCCTTGCCGTTCTGCAGGAGGACGACCGCAATCAGGAGAATGGCCGCGATGATGATGAGAACGACCAAAACTGTAAACGCTGCGTTCATATTGTTTTATCTTTTATTTGTCCAAATTTTCGATAAGGGATGCAAAGTAAGCACTTTTTTCCGGGATTTCCAAAATCAGACGCGAATAAATGCGCCGGGCTTCCTCCGTCCGGCCCTGCTCCTCGAAGATGCGGGCCA
>Ga0247608_10001736_pt1 | contig 29056 bp, 25 predicted proteins | sample 176DNAGHGlowgp2_FD_193490 | JGI IMG/M metagenome (GOLD analysis project Ga0247608, IMG submission 193490) | Sheep rumen microbial communities from Palmerston North, Manawatu-Wanganui, New Zealand - 1766 DNA GHGlow gp2 | ecosystem: Host-associated > Mammals > Digestive system > Stomach > Rumen ... | reverse complement strand
AAAATTAAAAGCAGATGATAAACTTAGAAGAACAGAAAAAGCAGAGGCTTATGATGAAGGCGTAACTAAGGGAATCAGCGAAGGAATAAGAGAAGGAATCAGTCAAGGAATCAGCCAAGGAATCAGTCAGGGTAAAATACTACAAAATGAATTAATAGCTCGCAATATGTTAAAACTTGAATATAATATAGATGAAATATCTGCTATAACAGGATTAAGTAAACAAGAAATATTGAAGTTAAATTAGTGTTAAAACTAATAAATGGTAACAATAATGTTACCATTTTTTTATGTAAAATTTTAAAATCTACAAATTAATAAAATTCTATTTATTTTAAGCAAAAAAAGAGTTAATATCTATGTGTCAAGGGGCTTGATATTTATAATTAAATTAGTATATAATGAATATAGAATATAATACTAGTCGATATACATAATATAATTAGAAGAAAGGTGATGCTATGATATTAAGTGTTTGCGTCAGTATAGTAGTCTTCTTAGTTTTATTTACTTTATATTGTATGTTAAAGGTTGCTAAACTTGCTGATGAAACAATAGATAATATGAATAAAAATGGCTTAGAATAGGCCATTTTTTTGTATTTATGTACAAAAATACACAAATTTAATACATAAACTTGCTTTTTTATAAAAATATGTTATAATAACTATCACATTTAGGGGGAAATTTTTGTATGGAAGAAATTAATTTAAAAGATTTATTTATATATGCTATTAGTAAAATATACATAGTAATTATAACATTATCAATAGCTGTATTAATTAGTGTTGTTAATAGCGAATTTATTAAAAAGCCTTCATATAGTTCATATACAACTATAGTACTTACAACAGCAAGTGATAATAATGAAGAAAATTCTATTACACAAAATGATATTACTATCAACCAAAAATTAGTTGCTACATATGGTAAAATAATAAAAAGTAGAAGAGTACTTGGACAAGTAATTGATAATTTAGAATTAGATATGAGTGTATCTGAATTAGCTTCAAAAGTTGGAGTTAGTAATGATGCTGATACATCTTTATTAAAAATAACTGTAAAAAGTACTGATAAAGAACAAGCAGCTGCAATAGCTAATGAAATAGCAAAAGTATTTAGTGGTGAAATAGTTGAAATATATAATATTAAAAACGTTAGTATTATAGACGAAGCTATTATATCAAATACTCCTTATAATATTAATACAATTAAAGATGCTATTATAGCTGGATTAGTTGGTATAGTATTAGGATCAGGAATTATATTTATAATGTTCTATTTTGATACTACAATTAAAAATCCTGATGAAATTCAAGATAAGATTGGATTACCTTTATTAGGTATAGTACCAATTGTAGGGGACACTAAAAGTTTAAAGAAAATTAAAAGTAATATGAAGAGGGGGAAATAGTTTATGAGAAAAGAATTAATAGTAGACCATGATCCTAAATCAGCTTTAAGTGAATCAATAAAAAATATTCGTACTAACTTACAATTCTCATCTGTTGATGGAAATGTAAAAAATATTTTAGTTACTTCATCAACTTCAGCTGAAGGTAAAAGTTTTATAGCTGCTAATTTAGCAATAGCATTCGCTAAATTAGGAAGTAATGTATTAATAGTAGACTGTGATATGCGTTTAGGTAGACAACATGAATTATTTGGTTTATCAAATGCTGTTGGTTTATCTAATTTATTAATTGATGATGTAGAAAAGAAATATTCTAACTACATTCAAAAATCAGAAATTAAAAATGTTTCTGTACTTACACGTGGAATTGTTCCACCTAACCCATCAGAATTATTAGCATCAGATAAAAATAAAAAATTAGTTGAAATCTTAGCTAGTAAATACGATTATATTATTTGGGATGGTGTTCCAGTTATTGGACTTCCTGACTCTCGTATTATGGCTGACTTAGTAGATAAAATAGTAATTGTTGCTGCTTATAAGAAAACTCAAATTGAGTTATTAAAATCTACAGCTGATTCATTAGAAAACTTTAAAAGTAAAATTGCTGGTGTAGTAGTAAATGGTATGCCTTTAAAAGGTAACCATTACTATACAAGTTATTATTCAAAAAGTTATACTACAGATTACTAGGAGTAAATAATGATTGAAATACATAGTCATATATTACCAGGTATAGATGATGGTTCAAAGACCATTGATGAGAGTATAGAAATAATAAAGAATGCAATTGATAATGGAGTAACAGATATAATACTAACACCTCACTATATAGTGGGTAGTGATTATATGGTTAATAATGCTGATAAGAAAAAATTATTAACTAAATTAAAAACTAGATTAAAAAAAGAAAATATAGATATCAATTTATATTTAGGTAATGAAGTATTTGTTGAAAATAATATGCCTGAATTAATTGATAATAATGAGATAACAACTATTAATAATAGTAAATACTTATTATTTGAATTACCTATGAATTATTCATTTAATGGATTAGATAATGTTATATTTGATTTAAGAAATAAAGGATATTATCCTATAATTGCTCATCCAGAAAGATATGCTTTCTTAAAAGAAAATCCTAAGTTAATAGAAGATTTAATTGATAAAGGAGCATTATTTCAAGGAAATATAGGTTCATTTATAGGATCATATGGTAAAAGAACCAAGGAAGTAGCGTTATTATATATTAAACATAATATATATACATTTATAGGTACTGATACACATCACACTAATAATCCATTTTATAATAGTATAGAAGAAGTTAAACAACTATTAAAAAAATATATTAGTGAAGATGAAATAAAAAATTTATTTATAAATAATGCTTTAAAAGTTATTAATGATGAAGTAATAGATATACCTAATTATACTAACTTAAAAAAAGGTTTATTTGGTAAATGGAAATAACTGGTTTATAACCAGTTTTTTTATTAAAATAAAAATTTTTAAATTTAGTCTTTACTCTAGTACAATTTTTAGTTTATAATATATTCTTAGATGTAGTTATTATAGAGTGGGGGTATTATTATGTATGAAGTAAAAGAAAAAGAATCTAAAAAAAGTAGTAATATTGTCATTTTTATTATAATTACACTTATATTATCAGTAGTAGCATACATATTTATTGGTAAAAAAAATAATTCTAAAATATTAAAAGAAGAGATTAAGGTAGCTGAAGCAGAAATAAGATTAAAACCTAAAGAAGAAGTAAAAAGTAAAGTTCCATTAGATGATTTTACTACTGTAGAATTTGGTAAAAGAAATTTTAAAGTGCCAGATGAATATATATTTACTATAAATAAGGGTATATTTAAATTATCTATTAAAGATAGTTTTGAATGTAAAATTAAAATAGTAAATAAAAAGTTTTCTAAAATATTATCTGATAAGAAAAAAATAAAAAAAGATATAGAAAAAGATGATATTAAAGTAGATAGTATTAAAGAAGTTAAATATAATGATGAAAAACATCTTAAATTTGAAATAAATAAAAATCATATAATACTATATAAAAAGTTTAATAATATAAAGTCTTTACGCATTGAAATTAAAAGTGAAAATAAAAATGTAGAAGATGTATATAAAAAGAAAATAAAAAAAGTTATTGATTCAGCTAAGTAAAAAAGGTTATAATGTTTGAGTGGGGGATAGATATGAACAAAAATGATTGGTTAACAGCATTCTTATTATTTGTAATTGCGTTTCTTTCTTTAGCGCTTATTGATACAAGATTAAATTTAGGTAATAATGTTAAAGAAATTGAATTACAAGAAATAACAGTGGAAAAACAAAAAATTATATTTGCAGGAGATTCTATAACTGATAGATATAATCTTGATAAATTTTTTAATTATGATGATAAATTAATTATAAATAGTGGTATAGGTGGTTATACCACCGTAAGTATGTTAAATAGATTTCATAATCTAATTGAACAACATCAAGCTGATAAAATGTTTTTAATGATTGGTACAAATGATATTGGTAAGGGATTTAAAGAAGAAGATACTATTAATAATATTATTAAAATAATAGAACAAACACAACAAACTTCTCCTAATACAAAGATATATGTAGAAAGTATTTATCCCGTTAATCCAAGTAAAAGACCAAATGATAAAAGAAGAAATAATGAAACTATAAAAAGATTAAATAAACAAATTGAAGAGTATTGTAAGAATAATAATCTTACATATATAAATGTATATGATATATTAGTTGACTCAGAAGGTAATTTAAATCCATCTTATACTGAGGATGGACTTCATTTAAATGATTATGCTTATTCATATGTTACTCGTTTATTAAAACCTTATGTAGAAGAGTAATAAAAAGGATGATAAAAAAATTATTATTTATTATAGTAAGCATTATGTTTTTAATACCTAGTGTTAGTGCAACTAATTATCGATATGGAGTTTCTAAAAACGAAAGAAAACTAATTGAAGAAGAAGAAAAACATAAAAGTTTTATTAAAGATTTATCTTATAGATTTGTTGAAAAAGAAGATCATGATACATTAGATTATACATATTTATTTATTGTAATAGGTTTAATGATTATTGTAATTATATTTTTAAATAAGAAAACTTATGTATCTTTTAGGGATAATTCTATATTTGAAGATGAAGAATTTATAAATAAGAAAGGACTTTAGTCCTTTTTTTGTTTTATTTGAATATACTTATATAGGTGATTATATGATGTATATAATTATATTAACTCTTATAAGTATAATATTATCTATTACACTTGGTATTATTCTAATACCAAGTTTAAGAAAGAGTAGTAGACAAGTACTTAGTGTATATTTAAGTGAGAAACATAAAGCTAAATCTAATATACCTACAATGGGTGGAGTAATATTTATTATTCCACCCATTTTATTAATAACGTTATTACTAGTATTTAATAAAATTAAATTCTCGTATAATTTACTTTCTGTATTATTTACTTTCTTTAGTTTTGGATTAATTGGATTTATTGATGATTTTTTAATTATTAAAAGACATAATAATCAAGGATTAAGTGAATTTAGTAAGATTGTACTAGAGATAGTATGCGCTACTATTATATTTTATTTATTCTTAAAGGGTAATAATGAACCCTTGTTATGGATTCATACCATTAATTTTAAACTTAATATAGGATGGTTGTATGGATTCTTCATTTTACTGGTTTTAACCAGTAGTAGTAATGCTGTAAATATTACTGATGGTTTAGATGGATTAGCTGGTGGATTATCGGTAATATCTTTTTTTACTTTAGGTATTATTACTTATAATACTGGTTGGTTAGAAGGGTATATGGAAATAACTTATTTTATATTCTCATTAACTGGCTCTTTAATTAGTTTCTTATTATTTAATACATACCCAGCAAAAATTTTTATGGGTGACACTGGCTCACTTTCTTTAGGAGCCAGTTTAGGCATAGTAGCAATACTCTCTCGTCATGAAGTACTATTAATAGTAATTGGTATAGTGTTTGTTATTGAAACATTAACTTGTATTATTCAAAGAATATATTATAAATTTACTAAAAAAAGGATTTTTCCAATTACACCTATACATCATACTTTTGAAAGATATATGCCTGAGGTTGATGTTGTTAAAATATTTTGGATATTTGGCTTGGTTAGTGCATTAATCGCTTTAATATTTGGAGTGTGTTTATGAGAAAAAATAGTATTAATTATTTATTAGTAATTAGTGTTTTACTTCTTTCTATATTTGGTCTTATTATGATATATTCAGCATCTTATGTATGGAGTGAATATAAGTTTAATACTCCATATAAGTTTGTACGTAATCAAGGTATATTTTTTATAATAGGTGTATTACTTATGTATATAGTAAGTAAGATACATTATAGTTTTTATTATAAGTATTCAAAGTATATATTACTTTTTTGTATATTTCTTTTAATACTAGTACTTATTCCTGGTATTGGTACTGTTAGAAATGGTAGTAGAAGTTGGTTTGGTATAGGATCATTTGGTATACAACCAAGTGAATTTACTAAGTTAGCACTAATTATATTTACATCTAAATATTTAACTAATCATAAAAATCAATTACCTATAATGGTTATAACCATTTGTATATTTGGAATAATCATGCTACAACCAGATTTTGGTACAGGCACAATAATAGTTATGACTATATTTGGAATATTATTTGTTAATGGTATGAAGTTATCTTTAATAATTAAGATTGGATTAATAGGTATAGTAGGGGTAGTAGTTCTTATCTTAGTAGCACCCTATAGGTTAAGTAGAATTATGTCCTTTCTTAACCCCTGGTCTGATCCACTAGGTAGTGGGTTTCAAATTATCATGAGTATGTACGCAATAGGACCAGGTGGAGTGTTTGGATTAGGATTTGGTAATTCAGTACAAAAACATTTTTATCTTCCAGAACCTCAAACAGATTTTATTTTTTCTATTATTAGTGAAGAATTTGGTTTTGTTGGAGTTCTTCTTATATCAATTTTATTTATTGTTTTGATATATACTGGAATTAAAATAGCGTTAGATACAAAAGATAAGTTTTCTAAAAACTTATCCTTTGGCATTATCTTTGGTATATCTTTTCAAGCTATACTTAATTTAATGGTTGTAGTTGGATTAATTCCAGTTACTGGAGTAACATTACCTTTCTTATCCTATGGTGGTTCTAGTTTATTAATTAGTTTTCTTTCAATAGGAATACTTTTAAATATATCTAGATATCAAAGATAAAAATAATATTAATTATTATAGTTTTATTTAATATATTGTTTATATAATGACAATTATTTATGATATACTATTTACAGAATAGAGGTTAAATATGAAAAAAATAAGTAAAATACTAACTATATTTGTAGTAAGTATATCTTTATTATCATTGTTTGGATGTGAATCTAAAAAAAATACAAAAAAACATGAAGATAAGGATGATGAAATAAAAACTAAGGTAGTAGATTCTGTGTTGAAAGTTGACAAAATAGAACAAAATTTAAAAAATGATAGTATTGTTGTCTATAAATTATATGTAAATTCAAAAGAAGAATATTATGCGATTATAGAAGGTTATGATAAAGATAACAAATTAAAGTGGACTTATGAAACAGAACCTGTAGAATATTTAAGATCTATATCATATTCTTTTCTTAAAGGATATGATGATAAAATATTCTTACAAGATGTTGAAGATATTATAGTAATTGATGTTGAAACAGGAAAAGAAAAAACTAGAATAAAAAATGTTGATAAAAGAATGGTTTTTGTTGAAATAGATGATAATAATATTTATTTTGCACAAACACAAGAAAATGAAGATTATTTAGATTCTAAAATAATAGGTTATGATAAAGAAACTTTAAATAAAAAAGTTGAAATGACTGTACCAGAAAAATATAAAGATTACGATTTTAATATAGATAGTGAAAATGGAAAAACTATGCTTAATTTTACTAATATTAAAGAAGGTGTAGTTGAAGACAATTATACAGTAGAATTTAAAGAAGATAAATTAAAAGAATTTGGATTCAAAATTGAAAAATTCAACTAATAAAGGAAATAATAAAAAAAGTAGAAATAAATCTACTTTTTTATTTTTATGGTATAATATAAAATATAATAAGGAGAGATAAATATGGTTAGCACATTTAACAAAGAAGAAATACTTAAAAAAATTGCAAAAGGAAACGTATATTCAATAGCATTATCAAATAAAATTGATGAACCAGTATATATAGTAGATATGTTTGTTGAGTATTTTTTAAAAATTAACAGTGATTGGTTAAAGGATAATTTTGATGAATATGAAGAATTTATAATTGAGTATATAAAACAAACTCATAATAAAAAAATAATTTTTGATGATGCAATATTAGTTAATGAAAATATCGTTGATGCAATATGTGCTAACGAAAATATAAAAGAAGTAAGTATAGCTGCTGGAGTAAAAGAGGATGGCTATATATTAACTAATGATGATTATAAAAAGTTTAAAGAAGCAGATAAAGAAAAAATTAAAACAACTGGTGTTAGTAATGATTTAAGAGAAAATTTTGATACAATTATTTCTTTTAATAATGAAAGAAAATTAATAGGTAATAAAACTTATTCAGATTTACAAAAAGATGTCTTGTTATTATATAATCCACTTGATTTAGAAGAATTAGCAAATTTAAAATATATATCAGATAAAACTACATTAAAATTATCATCTAAAGTAAATATTTTTGATGTACAAACTAAGTTAGAAGAATTAAATAAAAGTAATAAGATAATAATAAGTTTAAACTATGATACTAAAAATGAAGAATTAGCACAAATGGGATTCTTTGATGAAAAATGGAATGTTATAAAACAACCTCCAGATAATATGTATGTAGGTGAAAATTTAAAACTAAGTACATATTTAAGATGTGAAAACATTTTATATATGATTGCTCGTGAAGCTGAGCATTTATCTCCTGCAGAAAAATATTTATATGTATATGATATATCAAAACATTTTAAAAAATATCATACACCTGGAAAAGATAATGCAGGCTTAGCTAAATTACCTGAAGATAAATTATCTAAAGAACAATTTAATGAAATAAAAATGCGTTCTAGAGATTTATATCAAATACTAGATAATGATTATATAGTATGTGTTGGATTTACAGCTATATTAGTAAACTTATTAGAAAAATTAGGTATACCAGCATATCAAGATTCTGTATCAGTAGAACTAGCTGATTATAAAGCTATAGCGCAATTAAAAAATAAATATGATAATTGGAATGAATTATCTGATTTTGAAAAACATGAATTAATTATGGAACAAAAAAAATTTATACCACAAAATACTTTTGAAGGACATAGTAGAGTAGTAGTTAGATTATTTGACCCTAAATATGGTATAGATGGAATGTATTTTTCTGATCCAACATGGGATAATGATTTAGAAGAAAATAGCTATGCTCATACCTTTATGACAGCGGATACTGTATCAAAATCTAAGTCTACATTAAAATTTGATTGTAGAGATGTATTTTTATATGCAGCTAGCTTAGAACAATTTAAGGATATGTTTTCTATAGGATTAAATAAATATATAGAAGACAAAAGAAAAGAAAAATATGAACAAAATAAAGATACATATGCAAGTATAAATGAAACACCAGTAGATATAAAAGTATTAATTACTTCATACATTAGAAATGTATGTGTAAATAGTATTAAACTAATATACCCAGAAGAATATGAATTATTAATAAATAAATATCCATTTATTAATGATTATGATGTAAGTAAATGGCCATTTAAAAGTAATACTGAATTAGGATCAGAAATAAATGATTTATTAAATGAATTTGGTAAATTTATAATATCTAAAAATAATAATACTATATCTAGAGATACATTAGAAAAAATAATAAAAGAGACATATCGTGGTATATTCTTTGAACCACTTTCAGATGATGATATAAAAGCATATAATGAAAATCCAATGGATATAGGACTTAATGATAAAGTATACTTAAGTGAAGTTAAACAAGAATATATAGATAGTTTTATTAAAGATACTAATGATGTTGAAGAATATGAATTTGGTGAAAAGATAACTAAATAACTGGTTAGAATAATCTAACCAGTTTTATATAAAACTAATTTATATCAATATTAAGTAAAATATATATAAAAAGATAAAAAAAGTAGTAACTAAATTAAAATAAAATGGTATACTAGATATAGTTCTCATGATTTGAGAACACGTATTAAAGATAGGAAAGGATGTTATTAATGAAAATTAAAGACGTAAAAGCAAGAGAAATATTAGACTCTAGAGGAAATCCTACTGTTGAAGTTGATGTTATTCTTGAAGATGGAACATTAGGACGTGCTGCTGTACCAAGCGGAGCTTCTACAGGAGAAAGAGAAGCATTAGAATTACGTGATGGTGATAAGACTAGATATATGGGTAAAGGAACTTTAACTGCAGTTGCTAACGTTAATGGACCTTTAAGAGATTTAGTTATAGGAATGGATGCTGAAGATCAAAAAGCATTAGATTATGCTATGATAGAATTAGATGGTACTGAAACAAAATCTAAATTTGGTGCTAATGCTATACTTGGTATATCTATGGCTGCTATGAGAGCATCTGCTAATCAAAAAGGATTACCATTATACAAATATATAGGAAACGGAACATTACTTCCTAGACCAATGATGAATATTATAAATGGTGGAGCTCATGCTGATAATAAATTAGATTTCCAAGAGTTTATGATTATTCCTCAAAGAGATACTATTAAGGAAAGAGTAAGAGTTGGAGCTGAAGTATTCCATAACTTAAAGAAAGTATTAAATGAAAGAGGATTAGCTACAGGTGTTGGTGATGAAGGTGGATTTGCTCCAGACTTAGAATCAAATACTGAAGGTTTTGAATTAATTATTGAAGCTATTAAAAGAGCTGGTTATGAACCAGGTAAAGATGTTTGTTTAGCAATAGATGTAGCAGCATCTGAATTTTATAATGACGGAAAATATGAGTTAGTAGGAGAAGGTAGAAGTTTAACTACTGATGAATTAATAGAATTCTATGAAGAATTAGTAAATAAATATCCAATTATATCTATTGAAGATCCAGTAGATGAAAATGACTGGGAAGGATTCAGAAAAATTACTGAAAGAATTGGAGATAGAGTTCAATTAGTTGGAGATGATTTATTTGTTACAAATAAAAAATGTCTTCAAATGGGTATAGATAATCATGCTGGTAACGCTATTTTATTAAAAGTTAACCAAATTGGTACTATTACTGAAACATTAGAAACTATTGAACTTGCTAGAGCTAATGGATATGCTACTATTATATCTCATAGATCTGGTGAAACTGAAGATACTACAATAGCTGATTTAGCTGTAGGACTTAACTTAGGACAAATTAAAACTGGTTCTATGTCAAGAACAGATAGAATTTGTAAATACAATCAATTAATGAGAATTGAAGAAGAACTAAATTAGTTCTTCTTTTTTTTTATTATTGTGGTATACTTATGTATAGTAGGTGAAAAATAAAAATGAAAAAAAGAGTTGTATTTTTATTATTAATTATTTTAATTTTAACTGGATGTAATGTTACTGCTAAAAGTAATGAAAATAATAAACAAGAAATTCGTTTAGAAAAAAAGAGTACTCAACTTATTGTAGGAGATACTTATAAAATAGAATTAGATAATAAAGTTTATTTTTTTGAATCTAGTGATAATGCTATAGCAGAAGTAGATTCTAACGGAAATATTACTGCTAAAGAACCAGGCGATGCAAAAATAAAAATTTCATCTAAAGATTGTAATGATACTTTCTTTGAATTAAGTGTAATACCTAAAGTAGAAAGTGTTTCAATTAATCAAAAAAATATTTCTATAGAAAAAGATAAAAAATTAGAATTAGATTTTAATATTAGTCCATCTAATTCTAAAATAAATACAAGAGAATGGATTTCACAAGATACTGCTATAGCAGAAGTAATAGATAATGAATTAATAGCTAAAAAAGCTGGTAAAACTAAAATTACTTTAATTATAAATGGTGATGTAGAAGATTCATTAGATGTTGAAGTATATGTAAAACCAGTATCTATCAGTTTTGAAGAGGATTCTATTAATATGGTAGTAGATGAATCTAAAGTATTAAAAACAATAATTAAACCTGATGACACAACTGATAAAAATGTTAAATATATTAGTGGAGATAATAATATAATAAAAGTAAATGATGATGGAACTATCAAAGCTATTAATAAAGGTGATACATATATAGAAGCAATTACAGCTAATAATATAAAAGCAAAAATAAATATTCATGTAGACCCAGTAGTACCAGAGAAAATATCATTTGAAACAAATCTAATAAATATTAATTTAAATTCAAAATTAAAAATAAAAACAAATATAGAACCTTCGAATTCAGAAAACAAATCTATAAAATATACAAGTAGTAATCCAGATGTATTAGAAATAGATAAAGAAGGAAATTTATATCCTAAAAAAATTGGTAAAACAATAATATCAGCAAAAACTTTTAATGGTAAATCAACTACAATGAATGTATATGTAAAAAATAATACATATAATAAAACCGCTATATTCTTTGGTGATTCAATAACTTATGGTTATGCAGGTACACCAGTGGGATATTCATGGGCAAACTATATTGGAGATCATTATGATTTAAATAAAACTGTTAATGCAGGAAAAACAGGATGGTTAATTTCTAATTATAGCAACAAAAATTGGATAAATACTATTGTAAAACAACATAAAGGAGAAAAATATGATTATGTTATATTAGAGGGTGGTACTAATGATATACAACAAGGTGCTCCAATAGGTGATTTTAAACCAAATGACTTTAGTGGTAAATATAATACTAAAACATTCCTAGGAGGATTAGAAAAGTATTTATATACAGTAAAAAAATATTGGCCAAAAGCTAAAATAGGATATATCATAACTTATGAAACACCAAAAAGTACAAAAAACAGAGTTGAATTATCTGAATCTTATTATAATGAATTAAAGAAAGTACTAAATAAGTGGGGAATAAAATATATTGATTTATATTCAGGTAGTACAAATAAAGGTATTAAATATAGTGATTTACTTAAAGTAGATACTAAAACATATTTACCTGATGGATTACATTTAAATAGTGAAGGATATAATTTAATATCACCTTATATATATAACTGGATAAAAGGTTTATAAAAAGAAAAACAAATTTGTTCTTCTTTTTTTTTATAAATGATGTATACTATTGTATAGTAGGTGAAGTATTGAAATGAGTAAAAAGGTTATAATTTTATTATTAATTATTTTTAGTATAACTGGGTGTTCAGTAAATAATAAAAATGATGAAATTCAAAAACAAGAAATAAAATTAGAGAAAAAAAGTGGTCAACTAGTAGTAGGAGATACTTATAAAATTGATTTGAATGGTGATGGATATACATTTAAATCTAGTGATCCTAATATAGCTGTTGTAGATGAAAAAGGAAATATTACTGCTAAAGATACAGGAAAAGTTAATATAACTATATCTTCTAAAAATTATTATGATGCTAATTTTGAATTAGAAATATTTTCCAAAGTTGAAAGTGTTTCAATAAATCAAAAAAATATTTCTGTAGAAAAAGGAAAAGAAATAGAATTAGATTATACAATTAATCCACCTAATTCAAAAATAAACACAAGTGAATGGATTTCACAAGATAGTAATATAGCTGAAGTAGTAGATAATCAATTAATAGCTAAAAAAGCTGGTAAAACTAAAATTACTTTAATTATAAATGGTTATGTAGAAGATACAATAAATGTTGAAGTACATGTTAATCCAGTATCAATTAGTTTTGAAAAAGATTCACTTAATATGTTTGTGGATGATATTAAAAATTTAAAAGTAATAATTAAACCGGATGATGTAACAAATAAAAATGTTAAATATGTAAGTGGAAACGAAAATATAATAAAAGTAAGTAATACAGGAATTATTAAAGCAATCTCAAAAGGAGATACATATGTAGAAGCAATAACTGTAAATAATATAAAAACAAAAATAAATATTCATGTAGAACCAGTAGTACCAGAGAAAATATCGTTTGAAACAAATATATTAAATATTAATTTAGGATCAAAAACAAAAGTAGAAACAAAAATTGAACCAATAAATTCTGAAAATAAAACAATAAAGTATACAAGTAGTAATCCAAATGTAGTTGAAATAGATAAAGAAGGAAATTTATATCCTAAAAAAATTGGAAAATCAATTATATCAGCACAAACATATAATGGAAAAACAGCAACTATGAGTGTATATGTAAAAAATGCAACATATAATAAAACAGCGATATTCTTTGGAGATTCTATAACATATGGTGAACGTGGTACACCATCAGGATATTCGTGGGCAAATTATATAGGAGACCATTATGATTTAAAGAAAACTGTCAATGCAGGAATAAGAAATTGGCTAATATCAAATTATTTTAATAAAAGATGGATAGTTGAAGAAGTAAAAAATCATAAAAATGAAAAATATGATTATGTTATAATGCACGGTGGTACTAATGATATACATAATGGAGCATCTCTTGGTACATTTAAAACAAATGATTTTAGTGGAAAATATAATACTAAAACATTCTTAGGTGGACTTGAAACTTATATTTATACAGTAAAAACATATTGGCCAAATGCCAAAATAGGTTATATCATAAATTATGAAACACCACTTAGTTCTGAAAATAGAATAAAATTATCAGCACAATATTATACAGAAATGAAAAAAGTATTAAATAAATGGGGAATAAAATATATTGATTTATTCTCTGGTAGTACAGATAATGGTATTAAATATAATGATTTACTTAAAGTAGATACTAAAACATATTTACCTGATGGATTACATTTAAATAGTGAAGGATATAATTTGATATCACCTTATATATATAATTGGATGAATAGTTTATAAAATTTGCGTTTTATAAACTTTTTTTATATAATAAAAACAATTTTTTAAGGGGGAAAATAATATGATAGCAATGGATATAAAAGAAGCTGTTTTAATGTCTAAGGACGAACAATTTATTAATCATATGATTGAAAGTTTAAATAAAGAAGAATGTTTTAAAGATTTGGTAATTAAAATAAGACACGATGAAGAATATAATGAGGTATTTAAAACAGTTTTAACTCAAATATGTGTTTTAATACATTTATATGAAATTGAATATTTAAATGTAAATATTGATGAATCACTTTTATGTGAGTTTATAACAAAAATTATTACTATTCCAGTAGAAACAGAAAATGAGAATAATTATAAAGATTTATTAAATAAATTAAATAATCCAGAAAATATGAGTAAAATATTTTTTGAAACAATTTTATTATCAGGAGTAGAGTCTTTCCAAAATGATTTATTTAATAGTATAATTGAAAAAATGAATATATCTGAAGAAGATATAAATGATCAAGAAAAATTTAGTCAAATAACTGCTAAAATAACAAAAGATATAAATTCTAAAGCACCAATGTTTAAATCAAAAATTTTATCTGATATAGTAAAAGAAAAGGATGTGAATTTAATGTTCCTTGAATTTGCTAAATATCTTAATAGATTAAATATAGATACATTAGAAAATTTAGATATTAAAAAATATCAAGAGTTAATTATTAAAAGTAGAATAAAGTTAATTACTGATGCTTTATTTGGTGAAGAAAGAAATACTGAGGAAGAATATAGAGAAAATCATATATAAAAACTATTGACTTTTTAAATAAAAGTTAGTAATATATATAACGCAAGGAGAAATTGCGTTACAATTTAATTATGAAAAAGACTAAAAGCCATACTTAGTCTTTTTCTTTTTTTATAAAAAAAATATAAATTTATGTATTTTTTTGTGCGAATTTGATATAATGTATTTAGTTAAAGATATACATTAGAAAAGAGGCATATTAATGAAATATTATTTATTGGGAATTAAAGGAGCCGGAGTTAGTGCTTTAGCACTATTACTTAATGATTTAGGTTATGAAGTTGTTGGATATGATGATGCTGCTGAACATAGATTTACAGAAGATAAATTAATTGAAAGAGGTATTAAAATATATACTGGACCTAATGATGTACTTGATAAGGATACAATAGTAGTATATTCATCAGCACTTAAAAAAGATCATCCTGAACTTGTTAAAGCTGCTGAGTTAGATGTTAGAATATATGAATATCATGAAATGTTAGGTAAGCTTACTAAAAAATTTGATACAATATGTATTTCAGGATGTCATGGTAAAACAACAACAACTGCTATGTTAAGTCATATTATGGAAGGCATTGAAGGTACTAATTATTTAATCGGAGATGGTAGAGGACATGCTAATAAAGAAAATAAAATGTTTGTACTTGAAGCATGTGAATATAGAAGACATTTTTTAGCATATGAACCTGATTATATAATTATAACTAATATTGAATTAGATCATATGGATTATTATAAAAATATAGATGATATGATAAGTGCTTATCAGGAATTTGGAAATAAGGCTGAGAAGATGGCTATTATATGTGGTGATAATCCTTATACTCATGTTCTTGATTTAAATAAGCCTGTATATTATTATGGATTACAAGATGATAATGATATTCAAGCACGTAATGTTGAATATAGAAATGATGGAACTTCATTTGATGTATTTATTGAAGATGAATACTATGGACATTTTGATTTACCTTTATTTGGTAAACATATGCTACTAAATGCACTTGCTGCTATTGGAGTATGTCATTATAAGAGATATGATGCTAAAGAAGTATCTAAATTACTTAAAACTTTTAAAGGTGCTGAAAGAAGATTTAAAGAAACTTTTGTAGGTAATAATGTAATAATTGATGATTATGCTCATCATCCAACAGAAGTAGCTGTTACAATTAAATCTGCTAGACAAAAATATCCTGATAAACAAATAATAGCAGTATTTAAAGCACATACTTTCTCAAGAGTATTAGACTTTAAAGATGACTTTATAAGAGCACTTAATTTAGCTGATAAAGCATATGTTATGGATATAAATTATGATAGGGAAGATCCTGAAGATTTTCCAGGTGTAAATGCATATACTTTAATAGATGGATTAGAAAATGGTGACTATATTGAACATGGTATGGCAGATAAATTAATGGAATATGATAATGCTGTTATACTATTTATGAGTAGTAAAGAAATATACATTCTTGAACAAGAATATATAGACAAATTAAAGAAAAAATTAAATTTAGAAGACAAATAATAAAATTTGTCTTTTTTTTGATATTTTTTTTTGATATAATTTATATAGTAGGTGGTAGAATGAGTAAAAAGTATGATGATGATTTCTTTAGTGATTTAGATAAAACTACTGATTTACTTAAGGCTTTTAAGCCTCATGTAGAGAGTGAACCAAATAATAAAATTGATGATATATATAGTCAATCTAAATCAAATCAAGAGAAATCTGATAGAATACAAAAACAACAAAAATTAGACGAATTACTTGAACAAAAGAAACAACAAATAGAAAAAGAAAAACAACAACAAGCTATTGAACAACAAGAACAAGCTAGAAAAGAACAAGCAAGGAAAATAGAGCAACAATTAATTCAATCTAAGAAGAAACAAGAAAAAGAAGAATTAGCTAAGCAACAAAAACAACAAGATAATTTACAGGCAATTTTCTCAACTAAGCAACAAGCTAGAGAAGAAAAAAAACAAGAAAAAACTGATATAAGTGAAATAGTTGAGAAGATAAATGAATCAGTTGAAGAAACAAAAAGAAGAGCTAGTAAAAAACAAAGAAAGATTGAAGAAAAACAACAAAAGAAAAAAGAAAAGGTAAAATTTAGTCCTTTTGAAATAATTTTCTGTTCATTAAGTTTTCTATTTATATTAGGTTGTTGTGGAGTATATGGTTCAAGATTATTAAAATATTATAGAATATACAATCCTAAAGGAGTTAACGGTAATTCATTAATGTTACTTACAACTGCTATAGGTAAAAATAATAAACTTGTATATGAGGGTGATGGCTTATATATGAGTGGTGGAGAATATGTATATAAAGGTAGTAATGTAGATAACTATATTATATATTCTAATTTAACATGGAGAATACTTAAAACTAATACTGATGGTTCAATAGATATAGTTTTAGATGATTATATTAACTCAATGCCTTGGGCTAATAGAGCTAAAACTTATTTAGAATCAGATGTACATAAATATTTAAATGAATACTTTATTAAATATTTGGATACTTCATATTTAGCAAAAACTACAATATGTAAGGATGAAGTTAATAATATTAAAGGATTTACATGTAATAATAAAAATGAAGATTATTATGTAAGATTATTATCTATAAGTGAATTCTTAAATAGTAAGACTGATGGTACATTTATATCAAAAGAAAATGAAGTATTATGGTTAAATACAGTTTCTAGTGATAAGACATGGCAAATTAATGGTACAAATTTATCATTAGCTGATACTACTAGAATACTTGGTATAAAACCAGTTGTTAAACTAAAGACAGGAGTAGCATTAATATCAGGTGATGGTAGTAAAGAAAATCCATATTTAGTAGAAGAAAAAAATAGTGATATACATGTAGGAAGTCATGTTAAATTAGGTAGTGATATGTATGTAGTATACAATATTGATGGTGATTATTTAGATTTAGCTTTATCTAGAGTATTACCAGTAAAATATAGATTTAATGTTACTGGTGGAGAATTTAATCCAACATTAAAAGGTACTATGGCATATTATTTTAATACATCATTACTAAATAAAATGTCATATAAAGATTTATTAGTAGAAAAAGATTGGAATATAGGTAAATATGAAAGTAGTTATAGTGATGTAACTAGTAAAACAGTTAAAGCTAAAGTTGGTACTTTAGATATAATGGACTTAAAATTTGATAATGATTTACAAGATTACTTTATACTTACTAATGATGGAGCAAAAGTATATGTATATGGAAATGAATCAGTAATTGCTAATCCAGCAGTATATCAAAATATGAGACCAGCAATAAGAATTAAGAAAATAAGCCCTAATGGTGGAGATGGATCAAAAGAAAATCCATTTATATTGGGGGCATAAAAAATGAAAAAACCAACAAAATTAACAATATTTTTTATAATAGTTGATATGCTAGTAGCAGCTTGCTTTGTTGTTGTTTATTGCGTTCCATCATTTAAACAAAAAATAATAGCAACATCTCTTGCTACAAAAACACATCAATATATAGCATACACTTTCTATAGTGAAAAAACTGTTAAAGAAGTAGCTAATAAAAATTCATATCAAAAAATATATGATGATACTAACTTAGATGATATCGTAATAGATACAGCACCAAAAGAAACATATGAAAATGAATATGATGAAGCAGTACTTACACGTGATCCAGGAAATAATGATTACAAATATATTCCAGTAAAGGTTGGAGGATATGATGCACATTTAGTAGTTATATATGATCCTTCAAAAGTTAAATTAATATCATCTAAAGAATTTAATACTGGTAGTGGTATGGAATCTATTTTAGATATGTGTGCTCGTGAACATGGTACAGTATGTATAAATGGTGGTAGATTTAAAGATACTACAGGATGGGGTAGTGATGTACCTAAAGGAGTATTAATTAAAGATGGTAAGATTATTTGGTCTGACACAAATGCAAGACGTGAAATAATCGGATTTACAAAAGATAATAAATTATTACTAACTAGAGCTACTGCTGATGAAGCTATAGCTAAAGGAATGAGAGATGGACTTGAATTTGGACCATTCTTAATGGTTAATGGTAAAAGTATTAAATTTAACTCTGAAGGTGGAGGATATGAAAGAGCAGCTCGTGTAGCATTAGCTCAAAGACGAGATGGTATAGTAATGTTCTTAGTAACTGAAGGAGTACATACTAATGGACCAAATCTAAAAGAAGTAATAGATTTATTAGAAAAATATGGAGCATATAATATAGCTAATTTAGATGGAGGAACATCTGCTCAATTAGTTATAAAAAACAAATTAATGAATAATCCAAAAAATATTTATGGTTCTCCTGTTGAGGGTGGAAGAAAAGTAGTAAGTGGATTTGGATTAGTTTTAGAGTAAAATTAAAGTAAAGTAGAGTAAAGTATACACAAAGTATACTTTTCTTTTTGTATTAAATTTGATATAATTTTTTATAGATATAAAAAGCGATAAAAGGAGTATGATTTGATGGACAATAATAAAAAAAATATCGACTTAGAAATGAAAAAAAGTTTAATAAAACGTTTACATAGAAAAAATCGTGGTATAAAGATGTCAGTATTATCTTCATTATTTATACCAGGTATCATTTCCTTAATAATAATTGGATCACATAGTGATAAATTAATCACTTCAAAAATAAAGTTAGTACTTATTCTTTTATTAGCAGTATTTGTAGTTATGCTAATATCTGGATTTATGATGTATTATAAAAATAGAAAAATTAGAAAAAAGAAAAGATTAAAACCAATATTTAAATATATTTATATATTTATAATGGCAGTATATATATTTACTTGTACTGGTGTATTATTCTTATTATATGGACCATATGTACAATTTAGAGACTGGTTAGTTACAACTGCAATGGCTACTATGGATCATAAACATTATTGTACTTGGTTTTATAACCAAAAAGAAATAGATGAAGTATTTAGTAGAAACTTTATTCAAGAACCAACTGGTCTTACTGATACTAATCTAGTTAATACAGAAAAAACTGAACCAGTTGTAGAATACGCTAATGAATATGAAAGAGAAGTATTAGAACATAAAGAGGGAGAAAAATATAAAATTATTAACTTAGAAGTTAATGGTTGTAAAGGTTATTTAGCTGTTATATATGATCCTTCAGAAGTAAGAGTTACAACTACAGATCAAGTAGGTGTAAGAGGACAATATGTTACTACAATGGCTAAAAGAGAAAATGCTTATGTAGCTATTAATGGAGCTGGATTCCATGATCCAAACTATACAAGTAGTGGTGGTTCTCCTAAAGGAATTACAATAGCTAGTGGTAAAATAGTTACTAATAATGAATATGGTAGAAATCCAACTGGTGGATTAATAGGATTTACAAAAGATAATAAATTAGTATTATGGAGAGATGTTAATAATGCTCAAGAAGCTTTAAGACGTGGTATAAGAGATGCTGTGTCTTGGGGACCATATTTAGTTGTAAATGGTGAACCTGCATTTACCAGTGGTAATGGTGGATGGGGATATGCCGCTAGAACTGCAATAGGACAAAGAGCAGATGGAGTAGTATTACTTCTAGTTGTAGATAGTAATTATAATCGTACTAAAGGTGCTGATATGAGTGATATGACTGATATCATGGTAAGATATGGTGCTATTAATGCATCTAACTTAGATGGAGGTACATCTAGTGTTATGGTAGTAAATGGTAACTTAATATCTAAACCAATTAATTCTGCACTTCAAAATGAAACTAGACCTATTGCAACATCTATAATTGCATCAAGTAATAAATAAGAAGATATTTATATCTTCTTTTTTTTATGTTATAATTAGTTTAAATGTAATGATATGTTATAATTAGTTTAAATATAATGAGGTGTGAAAATGGCGTTAGAAGAATATAGAGAAAAAATAGCAAATTTAAGTGAAGAAGAGTTAAAATTAAGAGATTTATATTTAAAAGCTCTTTCAACAGGAGAAATACAAGGACCACAAACTGGATATTCTAGTATTGATAAGCCATGGCTTTCATCATATTCTGATGAGCAAATACTTGGTGATTTTCCAAAATGTAATGTATATAATTATTTAAAACATTGTATAGAAAAAGGTGGCTTTGGTAATAATATTGCGATAAGTTATTACGGAACAAAAGTTACATATAATGAGTTAATTGCTAAAATAGATGAAACAGCTAAATCATTAACAGCACTTGGTTTAAAACAAGGAGATAAAATATCACTTTGTTTACCATCGTGTCCTGAAGCAACATATTTATTTATGGCTGCAAATAAACTTGGATTAATATGTAATATAATAGATCCTAGAATAAATAAAAAAAGAATTAAAGAATGTATTGGAACAGATACTAAAGCATTATTTTCTATTGATACATTTAATAGAAAAATTGCTCCAATTGGTCGTAAACTTGGTATAAAAAATTCATTTAATGTTAAAGTAAGTGAATCATTACCACAAAATTTAAAAAGGAAATATAATTTAAGATTTTTCTATAGAATTTTCTTAGAAATGAAAAGCTATAAAAAATTTCAAAGTTTAGCTAAAAATGTTACTAGTGTTACTGAAGCATTTGATGAGAAAAAACCAGCTGCTATAGTACATACAAGTGGTACTACTGGTGTACCAAAAGCTGCAATGCTTTCTAATATGAATATTATAAGCGTCGCTGAAGGTCAAAAATACTCTTTACCTGGAATACAACCTGGAGATAAATTCTTACAAATTATGCCTCCATTTTTAGCATATGGATTGGTTTGTGGAATGTGTGCTTCATTAGCATCAGGACTTGAATTAGAAGTAATTCCAAAATTTGAACGTTCAGACTTTGTTGATTTACTTTTAAAACATAAACCTAATATTGTTATGGGTGTTCCTGCATTTTTTGAGGAACTTACTAAAAGCGATAAAATTACGGACTTATCATTTATTAAATATATGATAGCTGGTGGAGATAAAATGAATGTAACATCAGAAGTAGTAGTAAATGATTTTGTACTAAAAAAAGGTGCTAAAAACCCAATGGTTAAAGGATATGGTATGACTGAAGTTAGTTCTGCTGTATGTATTAATAATGATAATGCTGAAAATGTAGTTGGTAGTGTTGGAAAACCAATGGTAAAAAATAATATTAAAATTGTTGATGTTGATACACAAGAAGAATTACAATATGGTCAAAAGGGTGAAATATTAATTCATAGTCCTTCTATAATGTTTGGATATGTAAATAATGCTGTTGAAGAGAAAAAAGTAAAATTAGTAGATTCACATGGAATGTGTTGGGTTAAATCAGGTGATTTAGGCTATATAGATAGTAAAGGTAATGTTACTATATCTGGAAGACTTAAAAGAATGATAGTAAGACCTGATGGACATAATGTATTCCCAAGCGTAATTGAGGATGTAATATCTGAACATCCTGCTATAGAAAAATGTGTAGTTGTAGGTACAACAAGTTCTGAAACAGTAAATGGTAGAATTCCTACTGCATGCATAGTATTAAAACCAGAATATTTTGGAAAAGAAGAAGAAGTAAAAAAAGAACTAATAAAAATGTCAGCAGTACATTTACCACCAAGGGATGTAGCAAAAAGATATGTTTTCCTTGATTCAATAGAAATTACATCTAATGGAAAAATTGATTATCAACGACTAGAAACAATTGCTGAAGAAAAATATTTTGCAGAAACAGAAAAAAAGGTTTTATAAAATATAAACCTTTTTTCTTTTATGTGATATAATATTTTTATAATAGGAGGATGTATATGATAAATAATGCTTTTACTATTGCTGGATTATTACCTAGTATTTTAATAACTGTAGTATATTTTTCAAAAGAACGTTTAAAATCAGTTGAAAATAAGTTATATTCAATTTTATTAATATCAAATTTAACTGAACTTATTTTAGCAATTTTATCATATATAACTATTCATTCTATGGATAAAATTCCTTTATTAAATGATTTTGTATCTAAGTCACTTATAGTATCTATGTTGATATGGATATATTCTTTTACATTATATGTATTAAGTCTTTCTTTAATAATTGATTTTTCAAATAGAAAGATTAGAAAAATAATGAAATATATAAGTATAGGATTTATTTTTACTACGGTCTTAATAATATATTCATTACCATTATACTATTATTCAGATTCTTTAGTAGCATATTCATATGGACCAAGTGCTAATGTAACATTTGTAGTAGGATTTGTATGTATTGTAGGTTGGATAATTTCATTCTTTAAGAGTATAAAGAAAATTACATTAAAAAAGGCATTACCAATATTTGCTATATTATTACTGGGTGCTATTGCTATACCTATACAAAAAGCTAATCCAGAGATGTTATTGGTATCTTATTTATTAAGTTTTATAACAATACTTATGTATTTTACAATAGAAAATCCTGATTTAAAAATAATGAATGAATTAGAAAATTCAAGAGATTTAGCAGAAAAAGCAAATAGAGCTAAGAGTGATTTCTTATCTAGTATGTCACATGAAATTAGAACTCCACTTAACGCTATTGTAGGTTTATCAGAAGATAATTTAAAATTTAAAAATAAATTACCTGAAGATGTAGTTGAAAATTCTAATGATATAATTAATGCAAGTCAAACATTACTTGAGATAGTAGGTAATATACTTGATATAAGTAAAATAGAAAGTGAAAAATTAGAACTAGTAGAAAATAAATATCATTTTAAAGATGAAATAGAAAGTATGGCTCGTGTAACTAGTACTAGAATTGGTGATAAACCAATTAACTTTAATATGCATATAGCAGAAGATATTCCATATGAATTAATAGGTGATAAAGTACATGTTAAAGGTATAATAAATAATTTATTATCTAATTCATTTAAATATACTGAAAAAGGTAGTGTAGATTTTAATGTAAAATGTATAAATAATGAAGGTATATGTAATTTAATAATAACTGTAAAAGATACTGGTAGAGGTATTAAGAAAGAAAATATAGATAGATTATTCCATAAGTTTGATAGACTAGATGTAGAAAAAAATACTACTACTGAAGGAACTGGCTTAGGTTTAGCAATAACAAAAAATCTTGTTGAAATGATGGGTGGTAAAATTAACGTACAAAGCCAGTATGGGTTAGGATCTATGTTCGTAGTACATTTACCACAAAAAATAAGTAAAATGTATAAACCGGTAGATGAAGAAATATTATATAATACAACAATGCTTAATTTAAAAGCAGAAGAAAACTTAAGTATTTATTCTAATATGAGATTATTATTAGTAGATGATAATAAATTAAATATTAAAGTTGCTAAAAAAGCATTAGCTGATTTTAATTTTATAATAGATGAAGCATATGATGGACAAGAAGCATTAGATAAAGTAAAAGAAAATAAATATGATATTATACTTATGGATATTATGATGCCAGTTATGAACGGTGAGACAGCATTTTTAAAGATGAAACAATTAACTGGTTTTAATACACCAGTTATAGCACTTACTGCTGATGCAGTAGCTGGAGCACAGGAAAAATATTTGAGTATTGGATTTAAAGATTATTTATCTAAACCATTTAATAGGGAACAAATAAAACAAAAACTAGATAATATATTTAAATCAAATGAAAATGATAAATGGAAGAATGTTCCAATGCATGTATTTGGTAAAGAAGACTAAAAAAGGAGGTTTATAACCTCCTTATTTGTTTAATATTTTATCTGTATTTTTAAAGTTTAATTTAGCTACATCTTTAAGTATATCTTTACCAAACTTATTAACTAGTTTAATACCCATATCTGTAACAGCATCACTAGCTCCTTTAGGTAAGAATTCATCAACTTTATCACTTAGTTTATCAAATTCTTTAATAAATATATATCTACTTATTAAAGAAGCACAAGCAACAGCTAAACATTTATCTTCTCCTTTAGTCATAAATGTTATATTTCTAACTACATTAGGAGATTCTTTTAAATAATTATAATATACATACTTCCCAGCAAATTCATCAACTACTATATATTCATAATCTCTAATTTCATGAGATAATTTAAATAATACATTGTTATGTAGAATTGCTTTTAATTTATTCATATTAGTATTTTCATTATATCTTTCATTATATTCTTTATTAGTTAGTATAATACTTTTATAAGGTATCTTCTTTATTATTTGTGGTACTACTTCTAATATTTTATCATCTGTTAATTTTTTAGAGTCTTTAACTCCAATACTTTCTAACCATTTAATATTTTCTTTACTTGCATATGCTGCTGTTACTACAATAGGACCAAAATAATCTCCTGTACCAACTTCATCAGAACCTATACAAGATGCATTATATATTTTAGGATCGATTATTACCTCTTTTTTTTCTTTTTCCTTTTTATCCTTTTGTTCACTATTTTTTACTTCTACATTTTTGTTTGGATTTAATCTTCTTTCTCTTTCAATCCACATTTGAGCTGATATATCAGCACTTATACCTTGGAATACTGCTTTACCAGATTCATAGACTGTAACAACACAATCAGCATCATCTGCTTGAAATCTTGCATATGCTGGTGTCTTAGGTCTTTTAAAATCTTCAAAAAACTCTTCCATTTCATTCATAGTATTTTCACTAACCTTAACTGTAATAGTCATTAAATCACATCCCATTTATATTCTATCACATTTTTACAAAATATGTTATAATAATAAAGATAGAGGTGGTTGTTTTGAATATAGTAGACATAATTATTATTATATTTATATTATTTGGATTTTTAATTGGATGGAAAAATGGTTTTACTAAGCAATTAGTAACAACCATTGGTTTCATACTAGCTGTAATACTAGCTTATATACTAAAAAATCCAGTAGCAAGTTTATTTTATAGAGTGTTCCCATTCTTTGATTTTAGTGGATATAGAGCACTCAATATAATTTTATATGAGTTTTTAGCGTTCGCTATTGTATTTAGTGTGTTATATTTAATTTTAAAGATTCTTACAGTATCTTCATCTATATTTGAGAAGGTATTAAATGCTACTATAATACTTGGTATACCAAGTAAAATATTAGGAGCAGTACTTGGAGTATTAGAATATATTGTTGTAACAGGCATAGTATTATTCTTTTTATGCTTACCAGTATTTGATTTACCATATGTTAAAGAAAGTAAATTTGCAAGTACAATGTTAACTAAAGATTCTTTTGTATCTAAATTATGCAATAATTCTTTAGAATTATACGATAAAATAGATACACTTAAGAAAGATTATGGTAGAATAGAAGACAAAAAAGTTTTAAATGAAAAAACTGTAGATTTATTAATAGAATATAAAGTTGTTTCAAAAGATGATGTAAATTATTTAATAAGAAATAATAAACTAAAAGATGTTAAACAAAAAGATTAGGTGAATGAATATGCAACGATATTTTGCTAAAGACAAAATAGGAGATAATATTATTCTTACTGATGATGATATTCATCATATAAAAAGAGTAATGAGAATGAAAAATAATGATATTATTGAAGTAGTGTTTGATAATGTACTATATAAAGTAGAAATTACTAATATAGATAATTTAGAATTAAAAATATTAGATAGTATAAATCAAAAAGATGATAAGTATCCAGAAATTACTTTAATAATTCCTGCACTTAAAGAACAAAAGATGGATTTAATATTACAAAAGTGTACAGAAATAGGAGTAAGTAGAATAATAATTGCTCCATTTAATAGAAGTATTATTAAATTAGATGAACGTAAAGAGAAGGTAAAACTTGATAGATGGAAAAAGATTTGTAAAGAAGCAAGTGAACAATCTCATCGAGTTAATATACCTTTGATAATACTAGAAAATAACTTGAATTTTGTTGATGAAATAGACGGATTAAAGTTAATTTGTAGTACTAATGAAAAAGATAATTATATTAAATCTATTTTGAAAAAAAATAGGGAGTATGATAAAATAACATTAGTAATAGGTCCTGAAGGAGGAATATCACCTTCGGAAGAGACATATTATGAAAGTAAAGGCTTTAAAAAGATTACATTAGGTTCTCAAATAATGAGAGTTGAAACTGTACCAATCTTTTTAGCTAGTATAATTAGATACGAATATACGGAGTGATAAATATGAAAGATCTTTTAAATAAGATAATAGAAAATAATGCTTTATTTATAGGTGTTATAGTAGCTTTATCAATTATATTATTATTACTTGTCGTTTTAATTGTTAAATCAGCTAAATCAAATAAAAAAATAAATATATATGAAGAAGATTTAGAAGATGAAGATTTAAAGAAAGTTAAAAACGTAAAAAAAGAAGATATAATTGAAACACCAGATGATGAACTTGAAGATGAACTAGAGTTAGACGAAGATGACTTATTTAATTTCGATGAAGAAGAAACTGGTTTATCACCAGTTGAAGAACAAGATGATTTAGAATTAGCTAAACGTTATCATGAGGAAGAAGAAAAAGAAATTGAAGAAGTAAAAGAACAATCTAAAGGTAGTGAAATTGAAAAACTAATTACTAAGATGGAAGAAGATAGTAAATTAAAACCAGAAGATGTAGTTGAAAAGTTTGAAAAAGAACAAGAAGCTCAATCTATAATTAGTTATAAAGAATTAGTTAATGCTGTTAAAAACAGATCTGAAGATATATATGAAGATGAATTAGAATCTCAACCTTTAGCAACTGTTTCTGATTTAATGGAAGAATTAGAAAATTCTAATATCTATGATGATGAAGAGGAAGAAGTAATTATTCCTAAAAAAGAAGAAAAGAAACCTGAAGTAAGAGAAACTAAATTTAGAAAAACTGAAGTAATATCTCCAGTATTTGGTAGAGTTGAAGTAGATGATACTCCTTCATATGATTATTATGAAGAACCAGTTAAAGAAAAAGAAGAAGTTATTGAAGATAAAAAAAGAGTTGTATCTGAAGAAGAAACAATAGATTTATCTGATGTAGATTTATCTGACTATAGATTTACTGGTAAAAAACCAGTTGAAGAAGTAGAAGGTGTAACTGCTTTAGATGAAATATATAAACATATGGCAGATAATATGGTTAAAGAAGAAAAAGCACCTAATAAAGAAGCAGTTGAAAAACTAAGTAGAAATGAAGAATTTTTACAATCTTTAAAAGATTTTAGAAATAAACTATAAGCCTATGATATAATAGGCTTGTTTTTTTGAGGTGAAATTATGAAATTTAAAATAGTAACATTAGGTTGTAAAGTAAATACATATGAATCAAATGTAATGAGAGATTTACTTATTAATAATAATTATGTAGAAGATGAAGATGCTGATATATTTATAGTTAATACATGTACAGTAACAAATACAAGTGATAATAAATCTTTAAAAGAAATTAGAAGAATAAGAAGAGAATATCCTAATTCAATAATTATTGTATGTGGTTGTATGACTCAAGTAAGAAGTGATATAGATGAGATTGATGCTGATATAATAATAGGAAATAGAAATAAAACTAAGATTATAGAGTTACTTGATAGATTTAATAAAGAAAAGAAAAAGATTATTTCTATTAATGATATAATGGTACAACCATTTGAAAAGATGCAGTTAAATAACTTTAATAGAACTAGAGCATTTGTTAAAATAGAAGATGGTTGTGAAAACTTCTGTTCATATTGTATTATTCCATATGCTAGAGGTAAAGTTAGAAGTAAACAACCATCTGATGTAATAGAAGAAGTAACT
>Ga0247608_10001734_pt1 | contig 29060 bp, 19 predicted proteins | sample 176DNAGHGlowgp2_FD_193490 | JGI IMG/M metagenome (GOLD analysis project Ga0247608, IMG submission 193490) | Sheep rumen microbial communities from Palmerston North, Manawatu-Wanganui, New Zealand - 1766 DNA GHGlow gp2 | ecosystem: Host-associated > Mammals > Digestive system > Stomach > Rumen ... | reverse complement strand
GCCAGGGAATAATTTTACCGGGCGGCTTTGGTCACCGCGGAGTTGAAGGAATGGTCTGCGCCTGCCGCTATGCCCGCACTCACAAGCTGCCATATTTTGGAATCTGTCTTGGAATGCAGATTGCAGTAATTGAGTTTGCCCGCAGTGTGCTTGGCTATGCAGATGCAAACAGCCGCGAGTTCGACGAAATGTGCGAGCACCCTGTAATAGACCTGATGAAAAATCAGGAGGGTGTAATTAAGGGCGGCACAATGCGTTTGGGAAGCTACCCTTGTAAGGTGATCCCGGGAAGTATTCTTGAAAAGGCTTATGGCACACAAAACATCAACGAGCGTCACCGCCACCGCTACGAGTTCAATAACGACTACCGCACCCAGATGCAGGAAGCAGGTCTTACAATCAGCGGAACCAGCCCGGACGGCACTCTTGTAGAAGCCGTAGAGGTTGCCGGCCAGTTCCACGTTGGCGTTCAGTTCCATCCGGAATTTAAGAGCCGCCCTAACAATGCAGGTCCACTCTTTGTGGAATTCTTGCGTGCATGTGATGCCTAAGCTATAATAAAATGCAGGAGATTTAAATGTATACAAAAGACGAAGTTTTAGATTTTATTGAAGAAGAGGATGTAAAGTTCATTCGCCTTGCTTTTTTTGATTTAAAAGGAAAACAAAAAAATATTTCAATTATGCCGACCGAACTGGGACGTGCCTTTGAAGGCGGCATTCCTTTCGACGCCTCTGCCATAGAAGGCTTTGAAAATCCACAGAAGTCTGAGCTCTATCTTAAGCCTGATCCTTCTACACTGGCAATCATTCCATGGCGACCTGCTACCGGAAAGGTTGTCCGAATGTTCTGTAATATCCTCACTCCTGATGGAAAACCTTACCTCAAAGACAGCCGCACAATCTTGCAGAATGCCTGCCAGCGTCTTAAGGAGGAATGCGGAATCGAAATGATGGTTGGAACAGAAGTTGAGTTCTACCTCTTCAAGCTCGACGAAAATGGACAGCCAACCAGCGAGACCTTCGACAAGGCCGGTTACATGGACATTGCTCCTGAAGACCACGGGGAAAATATCCGCCGCGAAATCTGTTTCACACTTGAACAGATGGGAATGTCACCGGAAGCAAGCCACCACGAAGAAGGCCCGGGCCAGAACGAAATTGACTTCCATTATTCAGATGCGCTTACTGCCGCAGACAATGTTGCAACCTTCAAATGGATTGTAAATACAAAGGCTGCAAGCAACGGCCTCTATGCAGATTTTTCTCCAAAGCCAATTGCAGGCCAGGCAGGAAACGGAATGCACATAAACATTTCTTACCGCCCTGCCGCAGAAAATACCGGAAAAGATGCAGAAAATCTTCTTCCAAATATTCTTGGCGGTATTCTTAAACATATCGAAGAAATCACATACTTTTTGAATCCTGCAGATAATTCTTACAACCGTCTTGGAGCAAGCAAGGCACCGGAATATATTTCATGGGGTAAAGAAAACCGCTCTACCCTTATCCGAGTTCCTTCAAGCACAAGTGCAAAACGCCTCGAACTGCGTTCTCCAGATCCACTTTGCAATACATACCTTGTACTCACCCTTCTTATTGAAGCAGCAATTGATGGAATCAAAAACAAAATTCAGCCACCTGCAGAAACTGTAGAAAATCTTTTTGATGAAGAAATAGCAAAAAAGGCTTCTCTCAAAGCTCTGCCAAAATCTCTGGCAGAAGCAAAACGTCTTGCAGAAAACAGCGACTTTGTAAAAAAAGTTTTGGGACCGGTGGTTGAGTAGATGGGTGCTAAAGCACCTATCGTATCGAAACCACATTCTGAGGATTTTAATGGAAGCAGAAAGCCACAGCGTTCTTTTAGTATCGCGCGACAGTAAAATAGTTTCTCAAATCTCCGCTTTTCTTGTGCCTCCCCTCTTCGAGCTCACAACAACCAGCGACTTTAACGAAGCCCGCCGCCTCGCAACCGAGCGCAGCTTCAACATAATTATTGCAGACTCCGGCGACGGCTACGATACAGACTTTGCCATCAACCTTGCCGATTCTTACTCGACCATTTTGTTACTCGTGCCTAACGAGCATTTTGATGAAATCTCTTACCGGGTAGAAGGCTACGGAATCCTCACGATTACAAAACCATTTGAACCTTTCTATCTTTACAATATGATGAAGATTGCAATTGCCGTTCAGTACAAAGTACAGGTTCTTTCCAGCCAGACGACAAAGCTCAAGGTAAAGATGGAAGAAATAAAACAGGTAAACCGCGCAAAAATGCTTTTAATGCAGAATATGAAAATGACAGAGCAGGAAGCCCACCGTTACATAGAAAAAGAAGCGATGGACCGCGGTATGAAGAAAACGGCAATTTCCGAAGAAATAATAAAGACCTACGGCTAATCGACGTCATGCTGAACTTGTTTCAGCATGACAGCTTATACCGGATACACTCCGGAAAAACATCCCTTACAAAATCCATCAGCTTCAGGCCTACAGCTTCGAAGCGCTTCAATCATTCCATCAAGACTAATAAAGGCCAGCGAGTCTGCCCCAATTTCCTGACGGATTTCTTCGAGTTCATGAGTACTGGAAATCAATTCATTTTTACTTGGGGTATCAATTCCGAGGTAGCATGGAAATTTTACCGGAGGAGAACTTACGCGGAAGTGAACTTCTTTCGCACCGGCACGTCTTAAAATCTGAACCAGACGGCGGCTTGTAGTTCCACGCACAATCGAGTCATCAATTACAATTACACGCTTTCCTTCAAGGTCGCTTCTTATGGCATTTAATTTTACAAAAACCATATTCTCGCGTTCCTTCTGGGTCGGCGCAATAAAAGTTCTGCCTATATATTTGTTTTTGATAATTCCCATTCCATAAGGAACCCCGCTTGCCCTTGCATAGCCCTGGGCAGCACCAAGTCCCGAATCCGGAACTCCAATTACAATATCAGCATCTACAGGAGATTCCTTGGCCAGAACTTCTCCCATTTTATAACGTGCTTCCTGAACAGCTATTCCGTCAATTACACTGTCGGGTCGGGCAAAGTAGACATATTCGAAAATACAGGTCTGCTTTGAAGAGCAGCCGGCACAATACTCTTTTGAGTTTTCCGAACTACCGTTAGTTAGTATACTCTTAAGACCGTCTTTGTTTATTACAACAATCTCGCCAGGTTTTACATCTCTAACAAAACGCCCATTCACAGAGTCTATCGCACAGGACTCAGAAGCAAGGATTATATTGCCACACGGTAATTGTCCAATACACAGCGGACGTATTCCATTCGGATCTCTTACTCCAATCAGCATATTTTCGGTCATGATACAAAGAGCAAAAGATCCCTTTATTTCTTTTACTGCCTGAACTACTGCAGTTACAAAGAGGTCGCTGTCATGCTGGCTAGACAAGCCATGCTGAACTTGTTTCAGCATCTCTTCGCGGGTGTGTCCAAGCTTTCCGCCATTTTCAACAAACTTTCTTACAATCAGCTTGAGAATAACTTCTGTATCGCTGGAGCTGGAAAAGGTGCTTCCACCATCTTCCAGGCTTTCGCGCAGCTCTTCATAATTTACAAGCTGGCCGTTATGAGCAAGTGCAATCGAACCCATCTTAAAGGAGTTCATAAATGGTTGGGCATTTTCAATTGTGCGTCCACCTGCAGTTGCATAGCGCACATGTCCTACAGCAATATTGCCTTCAAGCTTTTCAAAATGATCCTGCTCAAAAACATCGCTTACAAGACCTATGTCTTTACGCAGTTTAATTCTTGAACCGTCGCTTACTGCAATTCCTGCAGATTCCTGTCCACGATGCTGTAAGGCAGTAAGGGCAAAATATGAAAGTCCGGCTGCATTTTCTGCACCAAAAATTCCAACGACACCACATTCATCATGTAAGCCCATTTTTATTTCTCCAGTAAAAAGCTGTCTATCTGGCGGGCGCACTCGCGGCCTTCGGCAATTGCCCAGACAACGAGTGACTGGCCACGGTGCATGTCACCGGCTGTAAAGATTTTTTTAACACTGGTGGCATACCCGTTAGGACTGGCACTGTAATCCGCGGTGGTTGAGTAGCCCGAAGGGCGTATCGAAACCACTTCTGGTGTAAGAACTGTTCCGCGAGGTCCCAGCTCTGTTCCGAAAGCCTGGGCTGTGTATTCTTCGCAGCCAACAAAACCTGCCGCAACAAGAAGGAGATCGCAAGGTAAGGTCTTTTCTGTGCCCTGGCGCTCTACCAGCTGGCGCTTTCCGTCAACTGTCTGGAATTCTACTTCAACAGTACGAACCGCAGTAATGTGGCCATTTTCGCTGATTACTTCTTTAACAGTAGTTTCATAAACGCGTGGATCGTGTCCAAACTTTGCAATCGATTCTTCTGCACCGTAATCAACCTTTAGTGTTTTAGGCCACTGTGGCCATGGATTATTTGCAGCACGTTCAACAGGAGGACAAGGCATCATTTCAATCTGAGTTACAGATTTGCAGCCCAAACGGATTGCAGAACCACAGCAGTCATTTCCTGTATCTCCACCGCCGACAATTACTACATCCTTTCCTTCAACTTCAATTCCAAAATCCTGGACCAGCATCTGGCTGATTTGTTTATTGGCAGGTTCAATTCCGATTTTTTCCAAAGCACCGCTGGTTGCAATTACACTTTTTGTTACAGCCTTGAGGAAGTCTACAGCAAACATTACACCCTTTGTGTCTACGCCGGCAGCCGCAAGCGCACGGGCTTTTTTTGCACCGCAGCAGAGGGCAATTGCATCAAAATCCTGCATAATCTGACTTGCAGAATAACTGCGTCCAACATCTGCATTAAAGATAAACTCCACACCTTCTGCCTTCATCAGCTCAATACGGCGGTCTACAATCTTCTTGTCCAGTTTCATGTTAGGAATACCATACATCAAAAGTCCGCCGGCCTTGTCTTCACGCTCAAAAACTGTAACCTTGTGACCACGGCGATTGAGCCAGTCGGCGGCAGCAAGTCCTGCAGGACCTGCACCAATTACGGCAACCTTTTTTCCGCTTCGGTGAGCAGGAATCTCAGGCTTCATATAACCAGTTTCAAAGGCTTTTTCGATTATGTAAAGTTCGTTGTCGTGAACGGTTACAGGACCGTTAAAGGTGGTTTCGATACACCCGCTTTGCGGGCACTCAACCACCGGATTACCTAGATTGCAGGCTTTTTCGCAGAGAGCAGGACAAACACGGCCAGTAAACTCCGGGAAGCTGGAAGTCTTCAAAAGACGCCAGGCGGCCATATCATATTGTCCATTGAAAAGAGCGTCGTTCCATTCCGGAATATAGTTGTGGAGCGGACAGCCCGTTACCATTCCGGCAAGCTTAATGGCACTCTGGCACATAGGCACACCGCAGTTCATACAACGGGCTGCCTGCTCGCGTCGAGCCTTCTCATCCAGCTTGGGATGAAACTCCTTAAAGTTACATATTCGTTCCAGCGGAGGAACGTTTCCATTTTCAACTCTTTTATAATCCATGAATCCTGTTGGTTTTGCCATTTTTATCTCCTTAGAAGGGGGAGGTCTCCCCCTCGCCCGCACGTTGTTGCGGGCTACCCTCTCGCCTAGGTAGGGAGCGCCCCTGCGAAGCAGGGGAAAAACAGTCCGGTGGACTGTTTTTAGCGAGTCTCCGAGCAGCTATGCTGCGAAGGCGCTTTGCCCCTTACCCCCTTTCATTTTATGCACTACATTTTCTAAATGCTTCAAGAAGAGCATCTTCATGACTTAAGCCTGTTTTTTCCTGTACAGTAATCTCTGTCATAACTTTCAAGTAATCATTTGGGATAATTTTCTTGAAGCTTGTTTTATAATGTTCCCAGTCAGTAAGAATTGCTTTTGCGCGCTCGCTGCCAGTCTCCTTTGCGTGCTGCTCGATAAGAGCATGAAGTCTTTCTTCATCTGTAGTGTCACGCAGAGTACTTGTTTCATCATCAAGGGCATACATTTTTACAAGCTCATGATTGAGGCGTTTATAGAGGTCATGATTTTCGTCGAGTACATAAGCCACACCGCCGCTCATTCCGGCACAAAGGTTCTTACCTGTTGAACCGAGAATTACTGCTGTACCGCCTGTCATATATTCAAGACCGTGGTCGCCGCAGCCTTCTGCTACAACTGTTGCTCCAGAATTACGAACACAGAAGCGTTCACCTGCCACACCGTTGATAAAAGCAGTTCCGCTTGTTGCTCCAAATAGGGCTACGTTACCTACAATGATATTACTGTCGGCAGCGCCTTCAAAATCAGCTGGTTTCTTAATTACAAGCTTACCGCCGCTAAGTCCTTTTCCGAAAGCGTCGTTGGCATCGCCGGTAAGGCGGAGAGTAAGTCCGCGCGGGATAAAAGCTCCAAAGCTCTGTCCTGCGCCGCCTTTGAAATTAACAACAAAGGTGTCATCGGTAAGAGTGTTGCCGTAGCGCTTCTGGATTTCGCTTCCCAAAATTGTTCCTACCGTTCGGTCGGTTGACTGGATATTTATATTGCCACATTTGACTGATATGTCATTGTCGGACTTGATCCGACAATCTTGACCTGTCTGTGATGTGCAGATTCCCGCATCAAGTGCGGGAATGACATTGTTCTTTTCCAACCATGGCAACAAAGTCTTTTCATCGATTGTACTTTCAAGCTTAAAGTTGAAAAGTGAGCGGTCTTTTTTCCAGGCATCGAGGGCGGCGGTGGTTTCGATACGCTCGCTGCGCTCGCACTCAACCACCGAAGCAAGAACTCGGCTCATATCAACCAGACCAGCACGTTTGAAGCCCTGCTTGTCTTTGAGCTTTAGCAAATCAGTTCGTCCGCAAAGCTCTTCAACAGAGTGAACCCCAAGCTTTGCCATAAGTTCGCGCATTTCCTGGGCAATGAACTTCATAAAGTTTTCTACATACTCAGGCTTTCCAGGGAACTTAGCACGAAGTTTTTCGTTCTGAGTTGCAACACCAAACGGACAAGTATCCAGCTGGCAGACACGCATCATAGAACAGCCCATTGCAATAAGAGGAGCGGTTGCAAAACCAAACTCTTCTGCACCAAGAAGGGCTGCAATTGTGACGTCGCGGCCACTCATAAGCTTACCATCAGTTTCAATTACTACACGTCCGCGAAGACCGTTCTGAATCAAGGTCTGGTGAGTCTCAGCAAGGCCAAGTTCCCAAGGAAGCCCCGCGTGATGAATAGAGGAAATAGGAGCGGCACCGGTTCCACCATCGTGACCGGAAATCAAAATTACCTGGGCACCGGCCTTTGCAACTCCGGCCGCAATCGTACCGACTCCTGCCTCGCTTACAAGCTTTACAGAGATTCTAGCAGCACGGTTTGCATTTTTCAAATCGTAAATCAGCTGGGCCAGATCTTCAATCGAATAAATATCATGATGTGGCGGTGGCGAAATGAGGGCTACACCAGGAGTTGCATAACGAGTCTTTGCAATCCATGGGTAAACTTTTTTACCAGGTAAGTGTCCGCCTTCGCCAGGCTTTGCTCCCTGGGCCATCTTAATCTGAATTTCTTTTGCACTGAGCAGGTATTCTTCTGTAACACCAAAGCGGCCGCTGGCAACCTGCTTGATAGCTGAGTTATATTCTGTTCCAAGGCGCTCAGGCTTTTCTCCGCCCTCACCAGAGTTTGATTTTCCGTGAAGGTGATTCATTGCGGCTGCCATGCACTTGTGGGCTTCTTCGGAAATTGAACCGTAAGACATGGCACCGGTTTTGAAGCGTTTTACAATTTCTTCTACAGGCTCTACTTCTTCGAGCGGGATTCCGCCGTCTGCAGGGAAGTTGAAGTCCAACATAGCGCGCAGAGTGTGAGGATGACTGTTATCGTCAACTAAGGCTGAATATTCCTTGAAGCGAGCATAGTCGCCGTTGCGGGTTGCCTGCTGCAGGGCCACGATAGTTTCCGGATTATAAAGATGACTTTCTGCCTGAGGGCCGCGGCGGAACTTGTGTTTACCAACAGAATCGAGATGCTGGTTTACAGTGAGGCCGGCCGGGTCAAAGCCCTGGTCATGATGATAGCGCACGTCCTCTTCTATTTCCTTGAGGCCAACACCGCCAACGCGGCTTACTGTATTTGTAAAATATTTTTCAACTACATCAGCTGCAATTCCAACTGCTTCAAAAATCTGAGCAGACTGATAAGACTGAATTGTTGAGATTCCCATCTTTGCGGCAATTTTTACGATGCCGTTGATTACCGCCTTGTTGTAGTCGTCGATTGCTGTGTGATAATCCTTGTCGAGGATTTTCTGGTCGATGAGTTCGGCAATTGCTTCGTGAGCAAGGTAAGGGTTAATTGCGCGGGCACCGTAACCAAGGCACATTGCTGCCTGATGTACGTCCCGAACTTCGGCGGTTTCCAAAATGATAGAAACGGCGGTGCGCTTTTTTGTGCGGATCAGGTACTGCTCAACTGCTGAGGTTGCAAGGATAGCAGGAATAGCTGCGTGACTTTCGTCTACACCACGGTCACTGAGGATGATGATGTTGTAGCCGTCCGAGTATGCTTTATCGATCTGCACAAAAAGATTATCGAGAGCTTTCTCAAGATTATCACACGGATTCGATTTTGCTAACGCAAAATCATTTTTATTATTGTTGGAAACGTCGTTAGACGTTTCGAATCCGTGTGCCACCTCAAAAAGGATAGATAATGTTTTAGACCTCAGACCAGGTTGATTGAGAGCGGCAATTTTAATCAAATCCGTTCCAGTTAAAATCGGATTGTTGATTTCAAGTACGCGGCAGTTTTTTGCTGCAGGCTGCAGAAGGTTTCCATCCTTACCAACGTAAACTGTTGTGTCTGTAACGATTTTTTCGCGGAGGCTGTCGATTGGAGGGTTTGTTACCTGAGCGAACAGCTGCTTGAAATAACTGAAGAGGCTCGGGTGCTTTTCGCTCATAACAGCAAGAGGAGTGTCCACGCCCATGCTGGCTGTAGGCTCTACACCATTGCGGGCCATCGGAAGAATCATCTCGTTTACATCTTCGTAGTTCCAGCCAAAGGCACGGTAAAGCATGTTACGTTCCTCGAGAGTGTGAACAGGAATTTTCTTATTAGGAATTTTAAGGTCTGCAAGGTGAACCAAGTTCATATCCAGCCACTCGCCGTAAGGATAAAGCGAAGCGTACTGAGCCTTGCATTCTTCATCAGAAATAATTTTTTTCTGAACAGTATCAACCAGAAGAATACGTCCCGGCTGCAAGCGAGATTTGATTTTAATATTTTCTTCAGGAATGTCGAGAACTCCGACCTCTGAGCTAAGAATCAGCATGCCGTCCTTTGTGATGTAGTAGCGGCTCGGGCGGAGGCCGTTGCGGTCCAGAGTTGCACCAAGAAGATCACCATCGCTGAAAAGAATTGCGGCAGGGCCGTCCCAGCTTTCCATCATTGTTGCCCAATAGTGATAGAAATCCTTTTTCTTCTGGCTCATGTTTTCGTCGTGTTTCCATGGTTCAGGAATACAGGTCATAACAGCGAGAGGAAGTGGCATACCGTTCATCAAAAGGAACTCGAGGGTATTGTCCAGCATTGCAGAGTCGGAACCGCTTGTGTCTACGGCCGGCAGGATTTTCTGCATCTGCTCTTTATTAAGTTTGGTTGAACTAACAGTTTCTTCGCGGGCCAGCATGCGGTCGACGTTTCCGCGGATTGTGTTGATTTCGCCGTTGTGGGCTATGAAGCGGTTCGGGTGAGCACGCTGCCAGCTTGGCTGTGTGTTAGTAGAAAAGCGCGAGTGCACAATTGCAAGTGCCGACTGATATTCCGGCGACTGCAGGTCATCGTAGAAGGTGCGAAGCTCGTGAACCAGGAACATTCCCTTGTAAACGATGGTGCGTGAACTCAAAGAACAAACATAGGTTTTCGCGGTGGTTTCGATACGCTCGCTGCGCTCGCACTCAACCACCTGAGTATCACTGGTGGTTGAGTAGTCCGAAGGACGTATCGAAACCACTTTCTCAAACTCACGTCTCACAATATAAAGCCTGCGGTCAAAATCAACCCCCTTTTCACAATCAGCAGGCTTTTCAACAAAGCCCTGCCAGATCTGAGGCATACAGTCGCGGGCTTTTTTACCAAGCACATCGACATTTACCGGAACCTTACGCCAGCCAAGGAATTTAAGGCCTTCGGCTTTTACGCAGGCTTCGAATCGAGCTTTCTCAGAATCGCAGGTGGTTTCGATACGCTCGCTTTGTTCGCACTCAACCACCGGTGAAGTACCTGGAAAAAAGAACTGGCCTATTCCGTATTCACGCTCGCCAAGCCCGCCAATCAATTCACCTGCTGCCTTCTTAAAAAAATCGTGACTGATTTGAACCAGGATTCCAACACCGTCACCAGTTTCTCCACTGGCATCTTTTCCGGCACGGTGCTCAAGTTTTTCAACAATGCTGAGCGCATTATCAACAATTTTATGCGACTTGCTTCCATCAATATTTACAACTGCTCCAATTCCACAGTTATCATGTTCAAAACTTGGTTCGTATAATGTCTTCATTTTCAACCTCGAAAAAAAAGAGGTCGTAGACAAAATTTCGCCTTGAACGAAACTTTATCTACGACCTCTTTGCCGTTTTTAGTTCCTTAATAATAATGAATTTTTGTAAAAATAGTCAAGTAGTTCTAAAAAGTACTACTATATTATTTTTGATAATTAGTAAGCTTTGTCGTGAACTCCAGCGATTGCTCTTCCACTAGGTTCGTCCATATTCTTCCAGGCTGCATCCCATTCCAGAGCCTTTGCTGTAGAGCAGGCAACTCCGGCTTCATGAGGAACTGCACGCGCTGCAGAGTCGCTTGGGAAAAGTCTGCTGTAGATTTCGCGGTAGTAGTATTCCTCTTTTGTTTTTGGAGGATTTACCGGGAATCGGTTTTCGCGGCGGGCAAACTCTGCATCGCTTACTTTTTCTTCTGTCATCTTTTTAAGGGTATCAATCCAGTTGTAGCCTACACCGTCTGAGAACTGTTCCTTCTGGCGCCATGCAATACTTTCCGGAAGCAGGTCTTCAAAGGCCTTACGGAGAATCCACTTTTCAATACGCTGGTGGTTGAGCTTGTCGAAACCACATTGTTCTACCGGCTCAGTAACCTTTATGCTCATCTTATCGCTCGGGTTCAGCCCCATCGCAATATCAATAAAATCTTTATCAAGGAAAGGAACGCGGCCTTCTACACCCCAGGCCATAAGACTTTTGTTTGCGCGGAGACAGTCGTAAAGATGAAGCTTGCTCATTTTTCGAACCAGCTCCTCGTGGAACTCCTGAGCGTTCGGAGCTTTATGGAAGTAAAGATAACCGCCGAAAAGCTCATCGCTTCCTTCGCCGCTCAAAACCATCTTAATTCCCATAGATTTAATTACGCGGGCAAGAAGATACATAGGGGTGCTGGCACGAACAGTTGTAATGTCATAAGTTTCAATATGATAAATTACATCAGGCAGGGCATCGAGAGCTTCCTGAATTGTAAAGTGAACTTCATGATGAACAGTGCCAATGTAGTCTGCTGCCTTCTGGGCTGCAATGAGATCTGGAGAACCTTCGAGTCCGACAGCAAAAGAGTGGAGCTGAGGCCACCAGGCAGATTCCTTGCTGTCTGTTTCAACACGTTTCTTGCTGTATTTCTGAGTTATAGCTGCGATGATTGAAGAATCCAGACCACCCGAAAGCAGAACACCGTAAGGAACATCAGACATAAGCTGGGCTTTTACTGCACTTTCAAGTCCGTTGCGAACCTTTTCTATTACTCCCGGATTTATGATTTCTCCCTTGTCGTCTGTAGCACGAGGCGCAGATTTTACCGCATCATAAGACTCCCAGTCGCGGTGGTACCAGCGGACAGTTTTTCCTTCTCCACTGTACAAATAAGAGCCGTTCGGGAATTCCTCAATTGTTACACAATCGCCTTCCAGAGCCTTAAGTTCACTTGCAACATAGTAGCGGCCGGCTTTGTCCCAGCCCTGATATAAAGGAATAACACCAATTTCATCACGGGCAATCAGGTAAACATCGTGCTCGCTGTCGTAAAGAGCAAAGGCGAAGATTCCAGAGAGCTCTTCAATCATTTTGCAAAAGTCACCTGTCTCCCGATATTTTTTATAAAGGGGAATAATAACTTCGCAGTCACTTCCTGTGCGGAATTTGTAAGAATCCTGGAATTCAGCACGAATTGATTTATGATTATAGATTTCACCATTAGCGGCAAGAATGATTTTTTCATCATCACTTACAAGAGGCTGCTTACCGGAAAGCGGGTCTACAATTGAGAGACGTTCATGACTCAAAATAGCATTATCACCGGTATAAACCCCGCTCCAGTCTGGCCCACGATGACGGATTCTTTTAGACATCTCCAGAACCTGAGCACGTAATTCTTCTTTCAAACCCTCTGCGATCGGGGCACTTCCACTTGATAAATCGAAACAACCTACAAAGCCGCACATATAAACCTCCAGTTTCTCTTCGAAACAAAAAAAGAGGTCGTAGACAGAACCCCTGCAATCAACAAGGATTATATCTACGACCTCTTTGTCGTTAAAATATTTATACTTCAAATCTTGTCACAATGTCAAGATTTTGAACTTTTTACTGGTCGTGCCACTTTTTGAAGATAAGCGAAGTATTTACCCCACCAAAGGCAAAGTTGTTAGCCATAACATACTCAGCATCAATGTTACGGCCCTGGCCTGTGATGTAGTCGAGTGGAGCACACTCAGGGTCGATGTTTACGAGGTTTACGTTCGGATGGAACCAGCCTTCGTTCATCATGTTGATTGTAAGCCAGCTTTCTACACAACCGCAGGCACCAAGAATATGGCCAATGTATGATTTAGTAGAGCTGATTGGAACAGCCTTTCCAAATGCCTTATAAACGGCCTGAGTCTCGCTTATATCTCCGTGTGGAGTTGCAGTTCCGTGAGCGTTTACATAAGCAATCTGATCCTTTGAAATACCAGCATCTTCAATTGCCATTTCAAGACACTTTGCCTGAGTTTCGCTGTTAGGTGAAGTGATGTGTGAACCATCCATATTTGTTGCAAAGCCTGCAATTTCGCAGTAAATCTTTGCACCACGTTTTACAGCGTGCTCAAGATCTTCAAGAATCAAAGTACCTGCACCTTCACCAATTACAAGACCATCGCGGTCCTTGTCAAAGCACTTTGGTGTAGCTTCCGGAGTCTTGTTCAAACAGCTTGTTGCACCAAGAGTATCGAAAATTGCGGCATCCGGAGCAGAAAGCTCTTCAGCACCACCACAAATCATAATTTCCTGGCGACCGTCTTCAATTGCTTCGTAGCCGTAACCGATAGACTGCGAACCAGAAGTACAGGCAGTATCAGTAATAATTACACGGCCGCGAATCTGCCAGTAAACACTCATGTTGCAGGCATTTGTCTGAGGCATAGCTTTGATGTATGTCTGGCTGTTAAGGTGGCTTGAATCTCCTGTTTCAACCATTTTTGCAAGGTCGCCGATAGCATCCATGCTTCCCATACAGGTTCCGTAAGCAATACCGGTGCGGCCGTTCTTGAGTTCTTCAATTACATCATCGCCGTCTTCTGCAAGAAGCCCTGCCATGGCAAGAGCATCATGAGTAGAAAGAAGGCCAAGAATTGCAACGCGTCCCATTCCGCGAACCTTCTTGCGAGGGAAGCTTGGAATCTCGCCGTCGTAAGGACAAGCCAGACGAGTATTCATCTTTGTGTAGCGTTCCCATTCCGGCATATAGCGGATTTTATTTTTACAGGTTTTCAGATTTGCATAAGCAGTTTCCCAATCGCGGCCAAGTGCCGAAATCATGCCGCCTCCAGTTACAACAACGCGGCGTTTACCGTTAGGTTTTGTGAATTCCATGTCTATTCCTCAGTTAAAATCAATATCTAAAGTATAGTAAGAATATAAGAAAAAAGGGTTTAATTCAACAGAGCCTTTGCTTCTTCGTACGGCAGCGGTTTGCCCCAGACAAAGCCCTGAATAAAGTCGCATTTGTGGTCTTTGAGAATTTCCAGCTGATTTTCATTTTCAACACCTTCAGAAATAACTTCGCAGTCCATAATGTGGCCCATGTAGATAATTGAATCTACCATGTCGCTCATAACAGGGTCGCTTTCAAGCTCATCAATAAGGCTCTTATCAATCTTCAAAAGACTTACCGGCAGCTTCATAAGCTGGGCAATAGAAGTATAACCCGTTCCAAAATCATCAAGGGCAATCTGAACACCAAGGGTACGCAGGGTCAGAATATTGTCGATTGTAATATCTCTGGATTCGGCAAAAGAGTATTCCGTAATTTCAATTTCCAGATTTTCAGCCGGGAACTGAATTTCTTCAATCAGCTGATTAATCTTCTGGGCAAAATTCTCTGTTGCAATATTTTTTGCAGACACATTGATAGATACAACAAAACTGTTTCCGCTGGCTTCGAGTACCGGCTTCATTTCTGTCATTGCACGACGCAAAACATAATCATCAATTTCTGTTATAAGATTTGTTTTTTCTGCAGCCGGAATAAACATAGCAGGACTTACAATTGAACCATCCGGTTTTCTGCAGCGAATCAAAGTTTCAAAACCACGAAGCTTTTTTCCTTCGGTAATATACTGAGGCTGATAAACCAGGAAGAACCAGTCATGCGCCATTGCATCCTTAATAAGGAACTCGGCTTCCTTCTGCTCAAAATCAGAATCAAGAAGGGAATCATCATAAAAACAGATTTTCTGTTCTTCTGATTTTCGTGCTTCTGCAAGAGCCATTTCTGCATAGCGGAGAATACCAGACGCATTTCTTTCTTTATCATAATTCTGATTGATATGAACTATACCGGCCGCCAGTGATACATTGCAGGTCTTTTTTATAGAAGGGTCTTCTCCATGCTTTGGCGGAAGTGTCATAACTTCAGAGCGGATAATGAGCTTAAGCTTTTCCTCCGGATAATTATTTTCATCAAGAATCATTGCGAAAATTCCGCCGGTAATCTTAAAAAGCATTTCATCTTTTCCAAGCATGCTCTTTAGCTTTGGCGCAATTTCTTTAAGAATATAATCTCCCGCCTGAATTCCGTAAACATCATTTATATTCTTAAAATCTTCAATTTCAATACAGGCAAGAATAAAGTTACTTTTTGCTTCAAGCTGCTGATTTGCATATTTTACATAGTAACGTCTGTTTGGAAGGCCTGTAATAAAATCTGTAAGACTGTTGATTGTAGATTTTTTATAAAAGGAATAAATAATTAAAACTGTTATAAAGGAAACTAAAGATGTTACCACACTAGGAAGAGGAGCAAGATTGTGAGAGGCAATAATCGGATTCAAGGCCGCCAGTATACTCAGAGCCATTATACCCATGGCAAGCTTGCTTCCCTTTCTGAAATCAATAAAAACCAGTATTACACAGCTCAAAGAGTTTAAGGCCGCAATAATACCCTGAATTGAAGAAACCGGAAAAACAAAGTTACCGTAACGTATAATTTGACCAGACATACTTGCTAATCTAGTTACTCCCACAATACATGTAAGACCAAAAAGGGTCAGGAGAAACATCAGGATATTTTTTCGACTAATGAATTTCAATATAGTCCTCCAAAAATACTTAACAACTTTTGTATATACAGGACTTTATTAGATAAGAAGGAATTTAAATATTATTTAATTTTAACACGGAAGATTTCTAAAAACAAGAAAAAGTGATTTTGACATTTCTGCAAATTTTGTCTAGCAAAAGATTATTCTCTATGATAAAATCAAAATATCAACGGCCGTAATGGCCTTTCACAGGAGTAAAGAAAGATGGAAAACTTAAACGCTGATAAGAAGGTTCTTGTAACTGGTGCCAGTGGTGGAATTGGCCGCGCTATTGCTGTTGAAGCTGCTAAAGCCGGATATTATGTAATTTGTCATTATAACGGAAGCCAGGGAAAGGCAGAAGAAACTCTCGCACAGATTAAGGCAGCCGGCGGAGATGGAGAACTGATTCAGTTTGATGTTTCTAACCGTGAAGATTGTAAGGCTAAACTCAGCGAACTCAGCGCAAAATATGGTGCTCTCTGGGGAATCGTAAATAACGCTGGTGTTACCCGCGATAATACTTTTGTTGCTATGAGCGGAGACGACTGGGACAAGGTTATTCACACTAACCTCGACAGTTTCTACAACGTAATTAATCCGCTTTTGATGCCAATGGCAAGCCGCAAAAACAAGCGCGGTGGACGTATCATCAGTATTTCTTCTGTAAGTGGTGTTTACGGAAACCGTGGTCAGGCTAACTACTCTGCTTCTAAAGCTGGTATTATAGGTGCTACAAAGGCACTTGCAACTGAACTTGCAGGCCGCGGAATCACCGTTAACGCAATTGCCCCTGGTGTAATCGAAACTGATATGACTAAGGCTATCCGCCCGGAAGTATACGACATCATCATGCAGACAATCCCAATGGGACGCGCAGGTAAGCCTGAAGAAATCGCCGCTGCCGCAGTATTCCTCTTAAGCGAAGGCGCTGCTTATATTACCCGTCAGTGCATAGAGATTGATGGAGGTATGTGATATCCTTATCACATAGCCGACCAGTCCCTGAGATCCAAAGCGGTCTCGGGGATTTTTTTTACTTATCAAAAAACCTCTGTTATAATATAAGATTATACAGGAGTTTCTAAAAACATGGAGTTTTTACGGCTGCATCAGCAGAACATCATGCTTTTTTTGAGCGGCATCTGTTTTGTTCTTGCTATCCTCAGCTTTCTTACAAATACATTAAATAAAAGACGAAGACGGGCACTTGTAATTCTGGAATTTGTAGCCTCCCTGCTTTTGATAATGGACCGCTTTGCCTACCAGTACCGCGGAAACGTTTCTAGCCTCGGCTACTGGATGGTCCGCATTTCTAACTTTGCAGTTTTCTTTCTTTCCATTGCAATCATCTTTCATTTCAACAGCTTTCTTATAGACCTTATGATTAACGAAGGCCAGCTTAAAAAGGTGCCCCGTCGTTTACGTGCAGTTCAGATTTTATGCGTAGCCGGCGTTTTAATGCTGATTATTTCCCAGTTCACCGGCCTTTATTACACCTTCGATGAATATAACCGCTACCAGCGTTCGCCATATTATCTTTTAAGTTATCTTTTTACACTTGGCTGTCTTTTACTTCAGCTCGATGTAATTTTTGAAAATGCCCACAGAATCAGCAAAACAATCGCTATTCTTCTTATTACCTTTACCCTCTTCCCTCTTCTTGCCGCTATACTTCAGCTTTTCTGTTACGGACTTTCGCTGATTAATATTACACTTGTTGGTGAAACAATTCTGCTTTTTATGTTCGTTCTGACAGATATGAACAAAACGGTAGATAAGGCTAACAACCTTAAAATTGAGTTTTTGAAGGAAGAACAGAAGACAACCCAGATTATGTTCGAGCAGACCGCAACTGCCCTTGCAAACGCAATAGATGCCAAGGATGAATATACTCACGGTCACTCAATGCGAGTTGCAGAATATTCACATAAAATTGCCGTTCTCGCAGACAAAGATGAAAAGTTCTGCCGCGATATTTACTTTGCAGGACTCCTTCACGATGTAGGAAAAATCGGAATTCCGAATAACATCATCAATAAAAATGGAAAGCTCACAGACGAAGAATTTGCCGAAATCAAAAAACACCCCGTTATCGGAAAACAGATTCTTTCCAGCATTTCAAAATCACCTTATCTTTCAATTGGTGCCAACTCTCACCACGAACGCTTTGACGGCCGCGGCTACCCCGAAGGACTTAAGGGCGAAGATATTCCCGAGATTGCCAGAATCATTGCTGTTGCAGATGCTTATGATGCGATGACTTCAAAACGAAGTTACCGAGACCCAATTCCTCAGGACAAGGTTAGAGAAGAAATTGTAAAAGGGATGGGTACTCAATTTGATCCTGCCTTTGCGAAACTTATGCTTCATTTAATCGACCTTGATACAGACTATGATATGAAGGAGCACGAAGAAGTAAAAGAGCTTGGCGGAAAAGATGTACTCCATTGTGCAGACTTCCGTTCAGAAAAATCAGAAGGCATTCTTCTTACCCGCTCTCCTCTCCTGATAAAGGCCCACAGCAGAAGCGAATACGAGGACGCAGCTGAAAATACTATTCCTTCACTCATTGTTTTTGATTCCCTCGATGCCCGTGTTCACGAAACAGAATCTAAACGAAAAGAAATGCTTTATAATGAATATGCAATCATTCGTTTTGACGGAACAATTACAGAAGGTAGTGCAAGAAAAATCAAAAAAGAAATTATTCCTGCAGAGGCTTACAAAGACAATGCACCTTCCCGCAGAGAGATTTTTGCAGAATATAAAAACGGTCTGAACTATGAAATCAATTCTGTAAAATATAAAGACCACGTATTGATAGTTATCACTAACAAATTTCAGACAGTTAGAATTACAATTGCCCTCGAAGACAGTACCCGCTACGCATATCTTTCGCTCACCGGCCAGAACTGCCTTATCAGCAATGTAGAAATTATTAAATCTGATGTCGAAATCACAAAAGATTACATTCCGAGAATTGCAGAAGAAATCAGCTATATTGACGGACCGGAAGGCGACCTGCCAAATATTCAGATTGACGGCTGGCGTTCTGCCTCAACTCAAGGCATTCCTGTAAAAGAAAATATGACCATCACCTTCCACTCAAAGAGCCTGCCAACTGCCCGCCTTATCTGGCACTGTCCTTTTATCTGCCTTTTTTATTCTGATGATAAAGAGGTGAACGGCAAAGGCTACCGCGAATTTGTTGTTGTAAGATTAGACGGCGAAAACTGGGAAGAAAATCAGCAGGCTAAAAACACAATGCTTATCAGTAAGAATGATGATTTTAACGGCTGGGAAGCCTGGAAGGCTCTGAACAAAGCAGGTATGGACTGCAAAATAGAACTCCACCGTGAGGACAACAAGATTACAGTCTTTACCGAAAACAGTGGAATTGCAATAAAGAGTATAACAACTATTAAAGCTGATGCACCGGAGATTTATGTTTCGCTCACCGGTGATCAGGTTGCAATTACAAACATTCACATAAGCTAAGCTACTTGTGCTTTCTGTTTGCCAGGCGAAGAATTCCCTGCATTCTCTTTTCTGACAAAACTCCGTTTGTTATGCTTATAAGGCTTTCAAGCGGATTTTCTTCTATTGCGCTGATTGCAATTTTTACAGAAGGATCATCCTTTGATTTTCCCTTCATAGTTGAAAGCATAGCACGGATTATAAAACGAAGAATCATGCGCACAGCAAAGCTTTCATTTGCCATGTCGGCAAGGTTGTCGGCAGTGGTGAAGGTGCCACGGTGATGCTGCTCGTAGAAGGTGTTTGTAAAGAAGTCATTATAGAGGGCAGCATCCGGGATATAGGCGTCTGCAGCCTGCGCAGAAAGATCTCCCTCACTCACTTCAACTTCTTTTTCCAGCTGGATTTTCTTAACAGAAGAAGCGGCCATAACTTTGTAAGTTCCTGCTAACGGAACAAAGTTGTGAGCAGAAGTATCGTATGACTTAAAAGCATTTTCGTCGAGCTCTACAGTGACGCACTTTGTTTCGCCCGGCTCAAGTTCCACCTTTTCAAAGCCGCGAAGCTCTGGGTATTCAATACCAGCCCTCTGAATATAAACCTGAGCTGCTTCTGCACCCTTTACCGCACCGGTGTTCTTAATATCAAAAGAAACCCGGCGTGCAGCTGCATCAACTTCAAGATTAGAATATTCAAAAGTAGTATAGCTGAGTCCAAATCCAAACTCATAGCGCACAGGAATATTTTTTGCTTCGTAGTAGCGGTAACCTACCAGGCAGCCTTCCTTGTATTCAATGTTGTCATCCTCGCCACCAAAGTTTCCGTAGCATGGAGTGTCCTTTTCTGAGAAGGGGAAGGTCTCGGCAAGCTTTCCGCTTGGGTTTACGTTTCCGCTCAAAAGCTGGGCACAGGCTTCGCCACAAGCCTCGCCACAAAGGTACATGTGAAGCACAGCGCGAACCTTGTCTGCAAAGTAAATATCAATCGGGGCGCCGCTAAAGGTTACCGCAATTACCTCAGCCCCTGTCTCAAGAATTTGGTCCAGCAGCTTTGTTTGAACCTGAGGCAGACCAATTGTTTCGCGGTCAAAGCCTTCGCCTTCAAACTCCTCTGTAAGACCACAGAAGAAGAGCAGAGGCACTTTTTCGCTTGCCGCCTTTTTCGCAAGCTCCAGCGCCTGGGCGTAGCCTTTTTCACTGACGTTGCCAAGGTCTGTCGGGTAGCCTTCTGCATAATCAATTTCATAGCCAAGCGCCTTAAGACTTTCCAGCGCACTAGGGTATTCGGCTGCATTAATATGACTAGAACCGCCACCCTGAAATTTCATAGTAGCAGCAAGACCGCCAATTACCGCAAGCTTTGATTTTGCCTGCAGTGGCAAGGCCCCATCGTTTTTCAAAAGAACGGCCGAGCTTGTCGCAAATCGTAGAGCCGCCTTATGGTGAGCCACAAAATCAATTTTAGAATTATCTGCCTTCTGCCTGTGGCCGCCATTCCATTTTTTGGCCGCTTCCACAACAAGACTGTTAGCTTCGTCTAACTTATCACGAAGTACAGAATCCTCATCATAAACAGCCGAAAGCTGGTGAGAAAAATATCCGTTGGAATCAGGCATGGCAAGAGACATTCCGGCCTTAAGACAGTTTGCCGCCCCAATGCAGGCACCCCAGTCAGAAATCACCATTCCCTTAAAGCCCCATTTTTTTCTGAGGACTTCTGTTAGCAGAAACTTACTGGCAGCCGCATACTCGCCGTTTACCTTGTTGTACGAAACCATAATGCTGGCCGGCTGAGCCTTGCGAACAGCAATTTCAAAAGGACGCAGGTATATTTCCGAAAGAGTTTTTTCGTCTACGATAGAGTTAGAGGTCTGGCGGCGTTTTTCCTGATTGTTACAGGTAAAGTGCTTGAGCGAAGTACCAATTCCAAGAGCCTGCATACCGTTTATGTAACTGGCCGCAAGAGTTCCCGCAAGATAAGGGTCTTCAGAAAAATATTCAAAGTTACGGCCGCACAAAGGAGAGCGCTTAATGTTTGTACCAGGACCAAGAACAAGATCAACCTCCTGGCACTGAGCTTCCTCCGCAATCGACTTACCCTCTTCGCTTAAAAGAGCCTTATCCCAGCTGGCAGCCATACAGCTCGAAGTCGGAAAACATGTAGCAAGCCGGCTGCGGTTTATATCAGCATAGGCCTCAGTCTCCTGCATAGCATCCTGCTTACGAAGCCCGTGCGGCCCGTCACTCATAGTAAAAGAAGGAAGCTTTCCGCCGGCATCAAAAGAGTTCCAGTTACCCACACCATTAAAAAGACGGATTTTTTCATCATTAGTCAGTTTTTCTAAATCAGCATTCATAAATATCCTCAAATAAAATAATTCAGATAATTATAAATTAGTTTTAGTAAAAGACCAAATGGTTTATCGATTTATATAATTATTATTTGTCGCCAAAAAGGGCTTCGGCGTCTTCTGTTTCCATTACAGACACCTTTGTTGTAACAACCGGCTTTTCATCGTTCTTGTTTGCGTAGAGCTCGCAGATGTAGCGGTAAACGTGATTTTCTTCATCGCGGAAATCTTCTACTGCCTTCATCTGAATTGTTGTGTTGTTGCGGAGATAGCCTACATCAGCCTTAAATTCCATTACACTGAGGATAAAGCCCGGAAGAGGTTTGCGGCCCTTGATTGTATTTGTGATTCCTGTAAGAGCCGAAATACACTGAGCCATAAACTCAAAGCCGGCCCAGCTTGGAACGCCGTCGAATTCCGGTTCGTAGAAAATGCAGTTTTCTGTTATATCGTATTCACTTGTGATTGTGTGATTATTTACATCGTGCTGTGTAACGCGTGAGAGCAGAAACATTTTTCCCTTGTGAGGAAGGTAGTTGATAAGCTCGTCGTGTTCGATAAGTTGCTGAATTTCCATATTTAATAACTCCTTATGATTCTTTATTCAGGAGGGCGGAGCCCCGCCCTACGCCTCAAGCGCCTGCGGCGTTTTCGGCTACCCCACCCAGCGGGGGATTCCCCCGCAACGCCCCCTTAGAGTCCAAGTACCAGACAAGCGTTAGCGCCACCAAAAGCGAAAGAGTTGGAAAGGCAAACTTTTAATTCACCTTCCGCAAGTTTTGATTTTCCGCTCACAAAATTAAGAGCCGGAAACTCTTCGTCGCACTCGCCATCCCACACCTGTACAGGTAATTTGATATTATTATTTTTTCCCTGATTTTCCATCAGAGCCTTCCAGCAGATTGCTGCCTCGAGAGCTGCCGCCGCACCGAGTGTGTGACCGGTGATTGGCTTTGTTGTGGAAACTGGAACGTGAACCTGAGCCTTACCATCTGCCCCGTTGCCTTCGCCGAAAATTACCGCCACGGCCTTTGCTTCCATGCTGTCGTTAAACTTTGTTCCTGTTCCGTGCAGGTTAATGTAGCCGACGTCGTTTGCTGCTACGCCGGCATTCTCCATTGCCCGGCGGATTGCCTTTTCGGCGCCCGCCCCTGTCGGGTCCGGTGAAGTCATGTGATATGCGTCGGCACTTTCGCCCCAGCCTAGGAGGCGTACGGTGGTGGTACTGGTGGTTTCGATACGCCCGCCTTGCGGGCACTCAACCACCGAAAGAGGCTCCTTCGTCAAAACAAAAAAAGCCGCCCCATCACCCAGGGTAATTCCATGCCTGTTTTTACTGAATGGGTTTGTGATTTCTGAAGAAACCGCCTCGAGCGCAGAAAAACCTATCAGTGTTGTATCAGAAGCAATATCAATTCCGCCAACGAGTGCCGCATCAGCTACGCCGCCCATAATCATTTCGGCTGCCTTTATGATTGCACCTGCACTGGAAGAACAGGCGGTTGCAAAGGTAATTGCCGGACCTCTTAGTCCAAACTTTTCTGCTGCAAAGGTTGAAACATAATCCGCGCCCTGCATTTCCAGAGAATAGTCGGCAGGAAATTCTCCGTCTGAAAAATATTTTCTGTGACCAGCCAGTGAAAACTCCGTTCCATTGTCGCAGGAGCCTATGCAGACTGCAACTCGGTCTGCCCCATACTTGTCTCGCACTGCAGTAACATCATCAGCTATCTGCTCAAGAGCGGCATTTTCAATCCGCATAATCTTCATATCATAACGGGCACCACTTGGTTTTAAGTTAGCCTCATCTACTCTAGCTGCAAAATATTCTTCGCCATTGCAGGCTTTTACTTTTTTGATATTGTCCTGTCTGCCAGTAGTTACAGCATCCCAAAGCTGGTCAATATTGTTTCCGGCACAGCTCATAACTCCTGGCTTTGAAAGATATAAATTCATTCTATTCCTCAAGCTTCGTCAGACTATATTCATAGCCGCGAAGATAATTTTTGATTTTGACAGTATCTTTTTTTATTACGATTTCTTCTATCAGTTTTTTACCATCTTTAATTAACCGTGTTTCACTCACCCCTGCTGCCTGATTATATCCACTGCCATTCCACACTTCGAATTCCAGACCGGCATTTTCATAATTTTCTCTAAGTGCCGCTTCATCATAATAGGCATTCTGAATATCACAGATGATATATTCACCAGGAAGATTTTTTGGAAAATAGGCAGAATCAAAAATCACCTTGTCGCCGTCATAAAAAACATTGCCCATATCTGTGCCAAAATCATTCATCAGAGAAAGACTGATTCCCTGAGCATCAATCTGACTGTAAGACATAAGCGAAAAACTGCTGTTGCCAAAACTACCGTTCAGTAGTTGGAGACCTTCGAAAACTCCCCCCGCTGCAGCAGGCTGTAAAAGATTTACTTTTTTTGTGTTTGTAACATAAACGGAACGGAGTTTTGCAGAAGTCTTATTTCCATCAGCCACTTTTTTTGTTGAGGCACAGGAAACCAGAAAAAGAGAAAGGATAATTATTATAAATGTGGTTTCGATACACCTGCTTCGCAGGCACTCAACCACCGGTCTTGCTTTTTTCATCATCTATTTTTCCCAGTAAACAGGCAGGAAGTAAATTATCATTGTGTATAATTCAAGACGGCCTGCAAGCATTGCAAAGCTATACCAGTATTTTACAAAATCAGGAAGGAAGCCGAAATTTTCTGCAGGCCCAAGAAGACCATAACCCGGACCAATATTTCCGACCATGCTGAGGGCTCCGGTAAAGCTTGACCATACATCAAGGTTTCCAAGGCAGCCAACAAAGGTGGTAATCAATACCAGGGCAAAATACACAACCATAAAAGCCGCAACGTTGAAAACAATATCCTTGCGGCCAGGGCGTCCGTTCAAGCGGATTGCAAACACTCCGTGAGGATGCAGCATTTTGCGGGTTTCGTTCTGAACCTGTTTTCCAAGAACCAGCCAGCGGATTACCTTAACACCACCCGAGGTTGAGCCCGAACATCCGCCTATAAAGAAAGTAACAAAAAGCAGGAACTGAGTTGTAGCCGGCCACTTCATAAAATCAGCAGTAGAAAAACCTGTCGTGGTCATGAGCGAAACTACCTGGAAGGAACTGTAGCGAAGACTGTCGCCAAAGCTGCCGTAAAAATTTTTGAGAGAAATTGTAACTGCAACAATCAGGGCCGCAACAATTGCAAGATAGGCTTTGAACTCTGAGTTGCTTGTGATGTCGCTGAACTTTCTTGTGAAAATGTAAAAGTAAAGGCTGAAGTTGATTCCGGCCAGGAACATAAAAATCATTATGATTACGTCGATTGCAACTGAATTGTAGGCGCCGATTGAGCTGTTGCGTGTTGAAAATCCGCCGGTTCCCAAAGTTGCAAAGGCGTGAGAAAGGGCGTCTGTAAAAGTCATGCCCGCAAGCTTGAGGGCGATTGTTTCTGCAGCGGTAAAGCCAAGGTAAATGAGCCAGAGGATTTTTGCAGTAGTTGTGATGCGGGCAGTTACCTTTCCCTTTTCAGGACCGGTGGTTTCTGCCTTAATCAGCTGAAAGCCGCCAACGCCAAGAAGAGGCATAAGGGCCACGGTGAGGGTTACAATTCCCATACCGCCGATCCAGTGGGTAAGACAGCGCAGCATGTTTATTGATTTGGGAAGACTTTCTATTTCAGATAAAATTGTTGAACCGGTTGTTGAAAATCCGCTGACGCTTTCAAAAAGGGCATCGACAAAGCGGGGAATGCTTTTGCTGGCATACATTGGAATGGCGCCCATAAAACTGATTACCACCCAGGAAAGGGCAACTATCAAAAAGGTCTGACGGGTATTCATTGTGATTTTGAATTTGCGGGTTGGAATGTTTACTGCAGTGACAAAAACAAAGCTTGCAAGCATTGGGATTATAAAGGAAAGATAAACCGAACTTTCACCGTAATAAAATGCAAAGCCAAGCGGAATCGCAAAAAGAATACCAACGATTGAAAGGAGAATGGAAGAAATTTTGATTAAAGAAACAATAAACATTGAAATCTCCAGCCTTAAATATGGTAGAGCTAAAAATTGCTTTCGCAATTTTTTTAACGCTCTGCTATAGAACACCGGGCGCCAGCGCCCTTACACATCTCCGCTGCCAAAATATGCTAAAACCTTCTTACTGTTCTCAGCAACTGTAATAAGAACTATATGATCGCCCGCAGTAATGCGTGTGTTTCCATTTACAATCTGATACTGGTCGGTGCCTGATTTTTTATCCAGCAGAACAAGGAAGGTTCCCGGATTTGAAATCTCCTTGAGCTCCTTGCCGCTGACTTTAGAATCAGAAGTAACTTCACATTCAACAATTTCAAGCTGACCGTTTGTTACGGTGTGAATCTCTTTTACAGACTTTCCGCGCAGGTGACTCATGATGGAATCTACTACAGCGTCGCGGAGAGGAACCGGAACGTCGATTCCAAGTTTTCGTGAAATCTCTGCAAAGGCCGAACTGCCTACAAGGCTAACAGTCTGCTTTACTCCCAATGATTCAAGATAAGCTGCAAGCACCATGTTCATCTCATGATTATGTGTTGTACAAATTGCAAGATCAAAGTTTACGATTCCTTCATCACGGAGGAAGTTTTCATCAGTTGCATCCGCCCTCATTACCCGCGCATCCGGGAAGCGCTCTGAGGCTGCTTTTGTCAGTTCATCATCTGAATCAATAATTACAAAATCAAAATTGCGGCGGGCCTTGAGATTGGTAAAGAGGCGGGCAATTCCAGAGGCTTTCTGAGCGCTGCCCATGAGCTTTTCGGCAACAATTGTTCCTATGCGGCCGGCGCCAATCATACAAACCTTGCGGAGCTCCTTCTGCTCGGCGCCGCAAAGCTCAACCAGTTTTGCAATATCATCTTTTGAAACAAGAACGCCGATTATTGTGTCGGCTTCGAGCTTTGTGTCGCCGGAAGGCAGCATAGTTTCTCCGTTCTGTTCAATATAGGCTACCAGGAATTTTACATCAGTTTTGCTGCGAAGCTCTTTGAGCAGGGCACCGTCAAACTGACTGCCGGCTGCAACTGTAATGCGGGCAATCTCAAGATCAGAATTATCAAAAGTGATTACGTTTCCAACTGCGCCGTTTTCTACTGCCTGTACGATAGCATCTGCTGCCTCAACATCCGGGTGAATCATATAGTTGATCCCATAAAGCGGACGGTGTTTTCCGGCAAAGGTATTTGAATGTTTTTTTTCTGCCTTGGCGGTATTTACGTAATAGGCGTAATTTCTAACTCGGGCTATTTTTAAGATATCTGGATATACCGCATCAACAAGTGAGCAGGTAATCATATTTACTTCATCAGAAGAGGTAACGCAGACAAGGGCATCGGCTTTTGCAATTCCAAGCTCCTCCAGCGTTTCGAGGTTGTTGCCGTCTGCACACATAACGGTACAGTCCAGCTGATTTGAAGCATGGCGGATTGTATTTTCGTCGTTATCTACAACGGCAACCTGATTTTTTTCATTAATCAAAAGTTTGGCAAGCTGGATTCCCGTGAACCCTGCGCCTACAATAACTATTCTCATACTTCCATTATACTATGAAATCAGGAATTTAGGGAATCTATGAAATTTATGATGTCCTGCCGGGTGGCGGCGTGAGGGAAGTCCTCGTAGATGGGGCTTGGGATGTGCGGCTCATAGGCAAGGTCGCGGAACCAGGTGCACTGAATGGCCTGCATGCCGAGACTGCGGGCTGCCTGAAGTTCGTGAGAACCGCCGTCGCCAACGTAGAGACATTCTTCGGGAGTGACTTTGAGAGCCTGCATGGCCCGGCGGTAGATTTCCGGGTCGGGTTTTGAGATGCCCTGCTCGTAAGAAATCATGGCTGCGTCAAAGAGGGAATAGAGTGGAGATGAAAGAATCATGGCGCACTCGTCGGAAAAGGTGTTTGTGATGAGGCCAGTCTTGAGGCCTTTTGCGCGGAGGGTTTGCAGAAACCAGAGTGACTCAGGCGGGATGGCGCCGAAGGTGTCGCCCAGGGCTTCGCGGCGCTTGCGACAAACAAGCTGGACATTTTCCGGGGACCAGGCGCCCAGGTTTTTGAGAGTTATTGTCAGGCCCTCTTCCATGGAATATTTTCCGAGAGTGCGGTCTTTTTCTGTTTCGTGCCAGCATTTGCGAAAGGCTTCCATTGGCTGATTGAGATCTGCAGCTATGTGCTCACTGAAATAGGTTCGTCCCGTAAAAAGAGTTACGAGGGTTTCAAACATATCGAAAATTACGGCTTTTATCATTTTGTTTTCCCGGCGGAATGCCTTCTGCTTATCTGTATTTTATAAAATAATAGACAACATAAACCCAGCCCAAAGCGCCGTGAACAATTGCCCAACCAATTGATTTCCAAGTTACAAAGCTGATTACCATGGCAAGTGCAGAACCAAAAGAAATCCCCTTTTCTACAGAGCGTTTTACAATTTTTCTTGAGCCGTCCGGTCTTTCTTCAATTTCTTCTATTATTTCCTTTCCCATAAAGCGTGAGCCTCCTTTTATCGCCTGTCTTAATTTTTTGATTTATTATAGCACATAGAATTGATTGAATAATTAAAGGCGTTCATGAATCGTAAAAAATCGTGCACGAAATGCTGTCCACCGAGCTACCTATGCAGATTATTTTTCCTCTTCGCTGTTTATCCACTGGTGCATTCCCGGACCAAAATCTTCGTTGGGGCGCTCGATAAAGCCAAACTTTTTGTAGAAGCCTTCTTTGTCTTTGGCGGCCTGGAGATTCACCATTATGCGCCAGCCAGGTTTGAGTTTACTTTTGATATAATTCATTGCGTAGTTCATAAGTTCGCGGCCAATTCCCTTTCCCTGAAAATCCGGCCGAACAATTACATCAGCAATATAAACTACATAACCGTGGTCCCATAAGAGTCTTACAAGGCCAATTACTTTTCCCTCTTTCCTGAAAGTGCATATATGGGTAGTATGTTCAAGGCCAGCCTTTGCCTGCTCTAGAGGAAAGCCTCTCCAGCCGACAGAGGCACGCATTTCGAGGTATTCTTCCGGTGTAATTGTATTTGTAATTTCGTATTCCATATTTTGCTTCTTCTCCTAACTAACGTTAGTTTGCATTTTTATCATAATCAGAAATTATGATATCTTCTACCGGAAGTTTAAGTCCGATTTCCGAGTCTTTATAATTTACAATGCCGGAGCTGTCTTTTTCTAAATCAGCATCTACGGCAAAGGCCTGGATTGTATTATCTTCCAGAGTCAGAAAACCGTGACCAAAGCCGGCAGGAATAAAAACAAGAAGCGGCCTGTCTGCATTAAGCTCAAAGCTTTTATACTGCTTATAGGTTTTTGAATCCGGGCGAAGGTCTACTATATAATCGAGTGCCTTTCCCTGAACCACACTTATTATTTTTCCTCTTGCGCCCTCCGGCTTTTGATAATGAATACCGAAGAAGGTATGCTTATGGGGAATTTTATAAATTCGCTGCTCGGTGATATTAAAGCCGTCTGGCAGCTCTGTTGTTTTTTTACTGAAGAAAACCTGCATTGTACCGCGGGAATCTTCCCTGCCATCCGGCTGAAGGAGTAAAACTGAATCGAAG
>Ga0247608_10001732_pt1 | contig 29086 bp, 27 predicted proteins | sample 176DNAGHGlowgp2_FD_193490 | JGI IMG/M metagenome (GOLD analysis project Ga0247608, IMG submission 193490) | Sheep rumen microbial communities from Palmerston North, Manawatu-Wanganui, New Zealand - 1766 DNA GHGlow gp2 | ecosystem: Host-associated > Mammals > Digestive system > Stomach > Rumen ... | reverse complement strand
GCGCACGCTTTGTCCGATTTTGACGGAGAGTACCGGCTTGGTTTCTGAATATCTTCATTGTTTTAGCTCTAAAATATTTGCAAAAGTAGCATTTATCTTGATATTTGTTTTGCCACAGAGAGGATTATTGTATGAAATAGTGGGGTTGGCGTATAAAGTAATGGAAAACTATCCTGCAGCCCAAACATACCGTGTGGCGCGGGCATTGCCGTGTTGCGAGAGAAGGTGATAGCGACACAACTTTTCTATCAATGTGCGGACCTGCTTTTGGGACAGAGTGCCGTCAAAAACCTCAACAAATTCGCTCATTGCTGCCTCACCGTTGCGTTTTATAACATAATACACGCGAGCCAGCACCACAGGCTCTACGTCCTGAGCCAAAATACGAATTATTATCAATTGGGCGAGATTCCTTACCGCAAATATAAAAAAAACGCCAACAAAAGCCATATCTAACTGATTTTCAATGGGCTGATTTTAACAGCAAATTCTTTTCAAATATTGGGATAAAGTTGTTCACCATCAATCCGGCACCAGCATGAACTCGGACTGCATCACAGTGCCTTCGATGTCCACGAGTGCCTGTAGCTCGTCGCGGTCGAGGAAGGGCGACACATCGACGGGGGTGTCGGTCTTGAGGACGAAAGCGAGGTACTCGCCGTCGCCCGCGGCCAGTCGGTAGGCAGTTGGTTGACTCTCTTAATGCTATTTATTCCTTAAACAAGTCTTCCAACAAAACCTCGCTATGGACGATGCCAAAATGCGCACCGTTGGCTACGCCAAAAGTTGTGACGAAGGTGTGTACCAACGATTTCTTGCTATGGGTCTTTTCGCGGAACAGTTCCATCCTGTCGCGGAGTTTTTTCTCATAATCTGCCGTGATTCGGTATTCCCCTTGGCTGAATTTCATTTCACAAAGGTGGATGATTCTGTCGGCCCGCTCTATGATAAGGTCGATTTGACTGCCTTTGGTTTCTTTTTGTCGGTCGGCCTTGTCGAACCAAGCGGAAACCTCGGTTGCCACTCCGCCTATGCTTAACGCTTGGCGTATTTGTGGGATATGCATCAGGCAAAGCAGCTCAAAGGCCAGCCCTTGCCACGACTCAACGCTGTGCAAACTTTTTTCCGCATTTTTGAACCTGCAAAATACGACTTTTTCAAGTGGGCTCAATATGTATTCTCAGATCTGCCGAATGTATTTTGGCTCCACAAAATCGGTCATCCAAACGCCGTTACGGCTTACGAGAAAACTAATTCCATCCTCGCTCATCCTACGGGCATCGATTTCCAAAACAGTGGGCTCTCCGTGTCGTTTGCCCACTTTAATGGCTTCTTCCACAGTTGCGGACAGATGGACATATAATCGGCTCATCTTCAGAATGCCCTGCTGTTGAATGGACTCAACAAAACGTTTTGCTGTTCCGTGATACAGGACTGCAGGCGGAACTGCTTCAGGCAGTTCAACATCAACCTTCACGCTGTGCCCGTATCTTGCCCGCACAAGAAGTTGTTGTTCGTTGAAGAATTCAAAACGGCCCTTGTCATCCGTGGCCACTAACTCACGCAATTCTTCCTTTGTAAACCCATGATTAGCCACTAAATCATTCACATCCCGATATCCGTGCTCCAAAAAGGCATACGTCTTGTCATGCCTCAGGAGAAATGCAAGAGTTTTGGATCTTTCTTCGATATAATTTTTATCCTCGTTTTCCATATCATATCTTTTTATCTGATCTTTAGTGTCAAAACTGTCAACGCAGCGAGAATGAGCGTGACGATGCAAAAACGCAGCACAATTTTCACCTCGTGATGCTTTTCATTACTCCCTTTGAAAATAACCGCGCATTGGGGATCCCTTCTCCGCACATCATCCATAGAGGTGCGGAAATGGTCGTGAATGGGGGTAGCTTTCCAGATTCGCCCACAACGTCCGTGTTTTTTACAATACTTGTAATACCTCGTTTGCAGAATCACCGAAACGCTCTCCATCAAGAATACGCCGCAAAGGAGTGGCATCATCAGTTCCTTGTGGATGACCATCGCACAGACGCCTATGACACCTCCGATGGCAAGGCTGCCCGTATCGCCAAGAAACACCTGCGCAGGAAAACCGTTCCACCACAGGTAGCCCACTAATGCACCCACGAATGATGCCAGAAAGACCACAAGTTCTTCGGAACCGGGAATATACATCACATCGAAATACTCTGTCAAAACAACATTGCCGCTCATATAGGCCAGCAAAAGCAATGTTATGGCAATGATGGCAGAATTGCTCGCGCACATGCCATCCATTCCGTCGTTGAGGTTGGCTCCGTTGCTCAACGCCGCCACCACAAAGGCAGTCAGCAGCACGAAGAAGATCCATCCTGCGCGGTACATGTTCTTCTCTCCAAGCCACGAAAAAAGGTCGGCGTAGTTGAAATTGTGGTGCTTCACGAACGGGATGGTAGTTTGGGTCGATTTGATTTCCGGACTCTTTTCCACCACCACGGTATTGTCCACGATGCGGCTGCTCACCACCTCGTTCATCGTCACGGCGGGACTGAAGCGGAGGGTCAGTCCGACGATCAGCCCGAGGGTCACCTGTCCGGCGATCTTCAGCCATCCGTTCAATCCGTCCTTGTTTTTGCGGAAAGTCTTGATGAAGTCATCCGCGAAACCGAGTGCGCCCATCAGCACGGTGGTTGCCAAAAGCAGGATCATGTAGATGTTCGACAGCTTGCCCAACAGCAGACAGGGTACAAGAATAGCTGCAATGACGATGATGCCGCCCATTGTCGGGACATCTTTTTTGTCCTTGCCCGCCGGATCGATTTTTTCATCGCGCAGCGTCTCGCTGATGTGGTGGCGTTTCATCCAGCGGATGAACCACTTTCCGAACCAGATGCTGATGCACAGCGCCAGTACCCCGGCGATGATGGCGCGGAAGGAGATGTAGGTAAACAGGCGTGCGCCGGGAAAATGGTGGAAATGGGTGAATAACGAATAAAGCATATGAATGATATTTATTTAAAAATTCTCTTTTAATTTGTTTGTTAACGGGAGTCTTCTAATGAATATTAATTATCTTCAAAATCAATTTTTAAATAGCTCGTGGAGAGCGGAATCATCTATTTCTATACGAGTTGGTCTAAACCCACTATCGTTTTCTTGTCCCCTTGCCGCACTATCAAGTTCTATCAAATATTGTTCAAATTCACTGTTTGTTCCTATTTCTTCAATTACACTGTCGAAAGTATCCGTTTGATAATAAGAGGAATCATTACTTTCCTTATTACGTTCGATACTATGAACCATGTCATCCCCCAAAAAAGCAATTAACAACAACGCACCGGGCAACCACCCCAAAGTGAATCCCCATAACATACCTTTTTTAATGTTTCTACTTGTAATCAAAGCAACTATTATTGCAAGAATACAGCAGCTTAATATGAAAAGAAAATGAAAGAAAGCTATAATAGAAAGGGCCCACCATCCTGTAGCGGGGCCAGCACCCTTTATCCTGAGTTGTTGATCTATTACTGATGACGCTAAAATCAATGCGAGTATATTAACTACAGCAATAATCAAAAATATATTCTGAAAAATCTTTCTCCCGCGAAAAACATATTCATTCTCTTTAACGAAATATAGCACAAGAGCTGCAGGTGTCACTAACAAACAACACAACACATTTAAACGCGTTAAAAGGCAAGTTAATATGACAAAGTACAAACAGACTGCTATTTTTAATAAAACAACCAATGCATTTGGATGGTTGTTGAGTCGCAGACCGTCTTTGGAATACTGAACCCAAATGATTATGGCTATCGTTATCAAAGGACAATGTGTGCAAAAAAGCAACCATTTAATCTTTTCCAATGAGACATTGACATAGGCTTCTCCGCTTGTACAAGTATTATACCAATAGTCACCCCAATTTTCCCAACAAACTATTTCCGGATAACTTACATAAATGAAATAACATCCGACAAGTACCAGAATTAACACTCCACTAATTGTCAGCAATTTACAATACCACTTTTGAAAAAATGGTGTTGCCAAATCCAGACTATTTACAACGAATAAAGTATAGCACATAGTAGGTATAGCATAACACAGTATCATGGTCAAAAGGAGGTGATTCTGTGACATCAACTCCTCCTCATGCCCACCACCACGTCCCAAATATGCATAGTTGAAAGCGATAAGCATTGCATAAACGAGAGACGATATTGGCAGTAGATAATTTTTCAATTTAGCATTATTATTCTCAGAATGAGTTCCAACTGCAGTTTCTTCTATTTGGTTTTCTCTCATCAAAGGAGATTCACCATCCACTTCGTAGGCCATAACTGTGTTTTCTTCTTCAAATTCCATATCCAAAAAAATTAAAGATTATGCTATTGTTACAACAATCACTCTATAAGGTGTATCTCAGACACTATTCTGCTAGTGTTTTCGATTATACGAATCTTCATGCCATCCTTTTAACTAATCCATATCGGTATCAATGTTGACCATTTGTGAACATTTATCAGACAGGGAAATGAGAAAACGTTTTCCCGCAAAGTAAAATGGTAATATTAAAGCTATTATTGTAATAATGATTGTTATGATTTCGAACACAATGAAGGCAATGTTTTTCCATTCCATATAAACAAAATATGACACTTTGTCTAACTCTTCCCCATAATTCTCATAAGTGAGTTCGGGTTCCTGATAAAATGACAACGTAACCCCTACACATAAAGCAATAATCACAACTGATAGGATAAAATATCCCATAAGCCAAACAAACCATATAAAAAGGAGGATGAAACTGCTCCGATTTTTTTCTTTTTAGACTGACTAGCATAGTTTTCTCTCAACAAGTCCATTTTTGGTCGAAAACCCCTTATTCTACCATACAACCATATACAAATAAGGATTAATGGAATCAAAACAAACAAGCACCAACTAAAAGTCCATATATAATCAACGGCTAGACTGTATTCATATTGATGACTAAATGACAGGGCTAATATCATTAACGTAATTGAAATAAACCAAAGCGGTCCTAAAAACAAAAGACAACGCTTCTTGCCTGATTTCGGCTTCTCTGAATCGTTGAATGGAGTTCCAACTGTCACATCTTTTATTTGGTTTTCTTTCACCATAGGAGAATCAACATTAACTTTGTTGGAAAAGACTGTGCTCTCTTTTTCAAATTCCATAATAAAACTCAACTGATATCACATTTTTCACTCTTTATTATCTTTTCACGACCTTAAAGACAGCGCAATTGCACTCTTTTGATTTCTTGCCTTTTTGAGCGGTCTGTGAGGCATTAGAGGTGAGTGAGGCAGTTTCAATTTGATCAGGGCTCACACCCTTTTCGATAAACATATTGCGTACATTGTTAGCTCTTCTTTGGGCAAGGTCACGATTATGTTCTTCTGAACCTCGACCGCATGAATAAGTTTCAACTATGAGTTTCAACTGGGGATTAGCCTTCAAAATAGCAACAGTCTTGCTGATATTGTCATTATCGTCTTCGATCTTGGGAATATCCTTATTCTTCGCAAACGAAATTGTGGTTTTTGACAAAACATCTGAACTTTCACTCTGTGCATACGATGCGACAAAACAAATGCAGGCAAAGATTGCCAAAAAGATTCTTTTTTTCATACTCGATTATTTTTGGGGATTAGAAAATTATTTTGAACGTAACATTTATTCTTATTTCGAACTTTCTCCGTTTAATTCCTTCAATTTCACATAGCCACTATCACAATCCGTATTACTTTCATTCATGGACCACGAAATTCTCTCTTTAGCGATTCCTGAATTAACAAAATGATCCGTAATGTTTTTAATTCGTTTTTTCATCAATGGCATCGGATATTTATTGGAAATCCACACCTCTGATTTTTGTTCGCTACACCATGGTAGCTCAATCATTATACCGAGATTCTTATTGTCTTCCAAAAGTCCAAGCATTTTTCCCAGACTCTCAAAAGTGGGCTTCGCTTTCCCAATTTCAAAAGAGACCTTGACTGTGATGGACTGATAGTCATCCGTTGTTTCTGAAGAATTATTTTGGACAGGAGACCTTTTTCGTTTATTAGAGCCAGATGCTGTTCCTTTTGCTTCCTGGTAAACTTGAATTTCCTCATTAATTTCACCAATAATATTGAATCTGCCCTTTCGTTCCGTTGAATAAGGATTGGGTTGGCACGTCACTACTAATGTGTTCCCATATCTCTCTACGGTCAACCAATCATGAAATTGTTTAGGCACGTCCACGTCCCAACTGACATCAAATGTCACCTCTATGTTAGGAGTATTATTGAGGCTTTCACCATCTGAATCAAAATACAACTTCATATTGCTAACCAAACTCGTCACTTGTTGTTTTGGGACGTAACCACCAGAAGGCTTCTTTGGTGAATTTTGTGGAATCTTACTTTGGCTTTCCTTCAACTCAGCATTCACCTTTCCGTCATAATCGCCGCAGTCGTTCAAAACTCTCTTATACCATTCAACAGCTTGTTGATAATCGTTTTTATCTTTATAAAACCTTGCTGTTTCCAACTTTTTAGCACAATCTTGCGCATAAGAGGCAAAAAAGCAAAAGCAAAAAAAAATCAACAAACATTTTCTCTCTTTCATAAAAACTACTCTTTCCATTTTTTTGTCCATTTATAAAAATCAAAAGAAATACCGACAGAAGAATATCCGTCATAACGATAGAAAATACGGGAAGATACGTTATCCTTCTTTATCCAGTTGAATTCGGCACCAATCTCAAATAAGAACTTGGGCATTCTGTAATAATAGGAAAAATTCGGGTACAACTCTAAACTAAACAAATTAACAGAAATGCCCATTCCCACATAAGCAGCCCATCGACGACCATCATGAGAAAAAGGCAAATATCCTCTTACAATGGGCTCCCAATCAAGATGAAACGCTTGAATAACATCCATATAAGCTCGCTCATGATGATATACATATTCCAAGTCAAAATCCAACAAGCTGAACTCAACGAATTTCCATCTTTTAGCCAGTCCTCCAATCCTAAAGCCTAAAGATTCTGCTCCATATAAATCTATAAAGAAGTTGGTGGTTTTCCATGTTCTTTCAGAGCCCTCGAAATAATCATCCAATAGTCCACAGTATCCTCTTATGTTTTGCCGAACATTGAGAGTGTCCTGTATTCCCATCGCCGTGACAACGACATCAGCTTCCCGAATTATCCATCCATTATTATCAGATAGATGCAAATCTATCATGCTGTCTTGGGGGAATGCAACACCTGTCATCCAGTTTTCTTCTTCGGGAATAATATGAAAAGTCCAAGTTTGAACATTCGAATACACTTTAACCTTCAAATCTCCTCCATTCCCTTTTAGATACAAAGACCGGTAATGAGGTCGAATACTTGTCACTGTCCTTTCTCCATTTTTGGATGGCAACGATATTTTATCTAACGTAGGTTTTGACCCTCCTTGCTCTACCAAGATGGTTTTTGTTCGCCCTTCGGCAGCTGTAACAACCTCGAAAGAGGTAGTTCTTCGTTCAGCCCATGGATTAGGCTGGCATTTGACAACAATCGCATCGCTTGATCTATGAACATCTACCCATGGACAGCGGTTATCCACATACCAATCATCATTGCAACTCACCCTCAACTTGTTGTTTTCACCTCCAGAAGCTTCAAATAACATGGTGCTATCTGCTGCTCCATTGATGATAAAATAGGTGTCATCGGCAAATTGCGTGACTTCAATATTTCGTCTCACATTTTTTCCAAATATGGTAATCGTGGCTTTCTTTTCTTTGGGATAACTATTGTATGCACATGTCACTAACAATTTGTCTTTGTTCTGTTTGTTCAGTTGAAGCCATGAATCGGATGTGCCAAAGCCCCAATTGAAATTGGCATCCACAACAATGGTTTGTTGACCACCTCCATTTCCGAATGAAAGAAAATCTGTCTGTACAGAAATTCGCTCCATTCCTTTCTTTTGAATAACTGTAAAGTCTTGCGCTATACCTTTGTCAGACTTTAACTGTATAGTTCCTTTTCGGATTTCTGCCCTCGGGTTGGCTTCCACATTGAAAACGACCTTCTTTTCATTCTTAATTATTTCAGATATTTGTAGCCATTTTGGATACTGTTTGACCGACCAACCTGTTGGTACTTTCTTCAATTCAAGTACAAGAATCCCTCCCTCGCCTTCGCATTCCAATTTTGAGCCAGTCAATTGAAATACCGCATTCATATCAGTAATTATTCTCTCGCACTCCTTTAATTCTGAAAATACATTTCCATCATAGTCTCCACAATCATCGAGTACCGCCCTATACCATTTTACAGCATTTCGATAATCATTCTTGACCTTGTAGTCTCGTGCGGTTTTCAATTTGAGGACACAGTCTTGAGGGTATGCCAAGACACTACTCAAAAGAAAAATACAAATAGTAAAATATTTTCTCATTTCACAAACATCATTAACCAACAATTTCTATTTTTCATTTCCCTTCTTTTGCGGTACTGGCAATTGAACATCAAGGACACTGTTCCCGCTTGTTTGTTCGAGGATATCTTCTATGAGGCGCAACCTTGCACGGAGTTCATTAATGTATGGATTGGACACCCCACTGTCCAAATCCCCCTTGTATTTTTCATTTATATTATTTTTTGACTCAATCAGTTTTTCCCGATAGAGCGCACGCTTTTCACTATAACAAGGTTCTATTTCTGTTTTAGCGAATAACGGTTTATTTTCACTTTCTTCTATGGTTTGAAGCGATTTCAGCGCATCAATCACCCAGACCTGAACTCCTAAATTTCCATCCTTATCAACAACAATATTACCACTTTGGAAATCGAAATTTTCGATTGCTTTATCGTAGGTGGTTTTGAGATCTTCGATTGCCATCTTTTCTCTCCTTTTACGCTCTTCTTCCTTTTTTCGATGGTCGATAACATTCGCCACAATAGCGGCTCCTGCCAAAAAAATAACTGAAACCAGGAGCCAAACCATCCATCTTGGAGATGTAGGGTTGGGGTCAGGCTTCACTCTCGTTCCGCACCACTCACAAAATATGTTGTCATCGGCAATTTGTCTGCCACATTTTTTACAGGTTTTCATATTGTTTCATAATTTCTGTTATTCATTTAAATTAAAGTGTTAGTCTGCCACTTATTTTTTGATAGTTAATCATAATAAATGCTTACGATTTTACCGTCCTTGTCAAATATTATGTGATAATGAAGGACAAACTTTGTCTGTTTCGTTGTGTCTATTCTGTCAATAATATAATCCTCTATGAAACCAACTTCCATTTCGCCATCAGGCAGATATTTACATTCCCATGTATCCCATCGAATACTTGCACGTTTACTGATTATCCCATTTTTAGAATCGTACTTTTTAGATTCTCCGACAACTTTCTCTTTACTCCAATTTTCCCCATTGAAAAATTTTCGAACAGTATCGGCATACATCTGTTTAAGCGTGTCAAACATATTATTTTCCAGAACCTTCGTGTAAATCGCAATCGTCTTTACCGGATTAAAATTATAATTGACAAGGGGGTTACAAATGGTATCAACATTAGTAGTGTCATTTAGCATAAATTGTTTCACCTGTTCTTCAAGCTGAAGCACCTGTTCTTCAAGTTCCTTCACCTGATTATTCTTTTTCATCGACAATAATCCCAAAGCGATACACGCAGCTAAAAGAAGGACAACACTGCCACATAAGATGCCAACAATCAATTTTTTGCTACCTTTCTTCTTTCCTTCATCTTCTGGCGACAAAACGTCATCGTTATTGTCTTCGATAGGCTGTATTAGTTCATTTTCTATCATCTTAGGCATGGGTTCGGCTTTTTCCTCCGCCTGATACTCCACCAGCACCACCGTGATGTTGTCCTTGCCACCGGCTTCGTTGGCGGCATCGATCATCGCTTGCGCTTTTTCTTTGAGCGAAAGGTTTTGCTCCAATATTGCTTCTATTTCCTTGGTTGTAATCAAGTCTGTCAACCCATCGGAACATAGTAAGAATGTGGAATTTAGCAGCAAAGGAAATTCCTTCGCCTCCAGAAAATCCCGGTCTTCAACTCCATGTTTGCCCGACCCTACATCCCTGCTGATAACATTGCGTTGGGGATGGTGCATAGCCTCTTCTTCGGTCAAATCACCCACCTCCTCACGATAACCGATAAGCGAATGGTCGTGTGAGAGTTTGAGGAGTTTTCCGTGGCGGAATTGATACATACGGGTGTCGCCCACATGCACCATATCGACCACTTTTCTACCCTTGTCTATCAGTGCGGAGGTAAGCACGCAGCTCATACTAGATCGTGCCGTATCCACCTGGCGGCGATCGTATATGGCATTGTTGGCGCTAACCACTGCCTGTTTAAGCAGCTCTATCCGTTCGCCATTGCGAAACTCGTGCAGGTATTTAGGTATCTCCGCTTTCGCTATCGCAGCTGCAACTTCGCCGCCTTCATAGCCTCCTACCCCATCAATGGCAACAGCCAAAATGGTATTCTCATCCAATTGTTCTGCTATGTAGGCGTCCTCATTATTGGTGCGTTGTCTGCCCATATCGGACAAACCGAAATACGTTAACTTTTCTTTGTCTTTCATACCAAGTCAGAATTAATTTCAAACTGAATACGTACAGCGTCATTCAAAAATATACTGGAATTGTTGGACAGAGACATCCATTGCGGTGCGCTCCCCGGTGCGCTTAAAGGCACTTCGCGGGAATTCAGGCGTGTTTTAGCGAATGCGGCCAAAGAGAAGGTCTGCGTGGTTTGATCAAACCGGATGTGAACATGCTGCTTCATTACAGCATCGCTATTAATCTTCACAATATTGCTCGTGGTGCGTGTTTCCGTCTTTCCGGAAATCTCAATATACGCATCGAACATATCGTACACCTTGTAATTTCCACTTCCATCTTCCGCTGACCAACGGAGCGTGGCCCAACCTTTGCGCTGTTTATCGTTCACAGCGGATATGAGTGTAGTGTCCTCGTTGAGAGTCTTGTCGAAATTGAATGTGTAAGACCCTTCGCTGATGATATCCATACCCAACAATGCATCCATATTGATATTATTGTCGTTCGTGTTGGAGTTCTGGCATTTCACAGACAAATGAACATTTGCTTCCGAACGAATGTTACCTTGCTGGGCTTTACGGATGTCAAAAGTTGTCAGACTGCCCGCGGTAACAATTTCCCCTCGTTTGATAAAATCCTCTTCGCCATCTTTCGCCTTTACTTGGCAAGCAGAGAATTGGAAGAACCAATAGGTGGCGGGCGGAGCGTAATTCACCCCATTGTGATATGATTTGCTTTTTTCCTTTATTGCTCTATAGAACTCTGATACCACCTCAGGCAACACAAAGGGAAGCGACTCTTTGGTGGTATTATAGTCGTCGGGGTGCATCAGGATATTGAACGACATCGGATAAAGCAGCCGTCTGCCGACAGACAAATCCTCTATTTGGTCATTGAAATGGTCAACCAGCTCCTTCAAAAGGATTTTGTTGGTTACTTTAGATGTCCCTTGTCTCTGTTTCTCTTCTTTCGGGTCAATTGTGCCACCATCAATTAAATCTTTTATTGCATTAAAAATTTTGATCATAATTATTCTTCTTTTAATTGTTTGTATCTTAATACTACTGCCTTGCCTAATTCTATCAAGTCGCCATCCTGAAGAGGGATTTTGACTTCCGGATTCTCACATTCGATTTTCTCTTCGCCACGGAATATTCGTGTGCGTTTGCCCAACAATCTTGTGCCGTCCTTCTCTACTTGAAAATAGAAGCCGAACTTGTCAGAGAAACCGATGTGCGCGTGCATACGGCTCACAAATTTGTTTTTCTCCACCATTGGGGAGTCTGGATTGTCATCAATGGCGATATGGTTTTCCCGATAACCTGTAGGAATCTTTGGAAATTTTCCAGCGCCAATATTGTAGCAGGTTATCATTTTTTCCTTCATGTCTTCAGACGAGAGGATGTATTTGTCTTGTGCAAGACTACCCGCTTCTCCAAAAACACTGATCACTGCTTTGCAAGACACTTGTTCTGGAACTTTCTCTTCTTCTATCACTTGCAGATATTCAAGGTCATTGTCTCCTATTTTGGTGGCATGCAATTCCAGTGCAGGCTTGCCCAAACTGAACGCTACCTGTTCAAATTCAAATCCTTTCTCATTTAGCAAAGTCGAAAGCATCTGTTGCCGATAGGAGTCGGTGTCGTATGCACTAAAGGTAAGCCGGTCACAGTCGAGCCATACGACCAGTTTCTTCCCATTCATAGCATTCTTAAACTCTACCCGTTTGGCAAGTGTGGAAACGACATTGCGGAGTAAAGACTCCTTGTCATCCAACATTTTCGGTTCCTCTTTCGGCGGCACCGGTTCCTTTGCTGCTTCTTTCTTTATCGGATCTGGTTCTCGCGACGTTGGTTCCTCCTTCTGCTGAGGTTCGTCAGCTTCGACATTCTGCTCTTGTTTCTCATCAAGTGGAGCATCTTGAACAGTTTCCTCGTTCTGAACTGTTTCCTCATTTTGCAAAGCATCGCCCAACTTTTGAGAAAGGTTATTAAACCCTTTTGATATTTTTTTGAATATTTTAGACATAAGTGCTATTATTTGTGATATTACTCCAATCTGTTAATCGTTTCACTTGCTTTTCAGTTCATCCATCTTATCATTTACCATCTCGTAAAATACCTCCTTCATTTCAGGTGTTTCGTTATACTTGTTGAACATCTGTTTGGCGAATTCAATATAATCACGGGCATATTGATCGTATTCCTGTTCACTCATACGTTTCCCGCCCAAATTAGAACGGTCTTCCATACGTTTTGTTGTTTGTTCAAATTCAACAGCCCGTTTGGCCATTTTTGTCGCATCGCGCTCCATCTGTGACGCACAAGACGTGAAGGCCAGCATCATTCCCAATGCGATTGATAATGTGAGTAGAATGTTTTTCATAAAACCTTGATATTTCATTATTATTTGACTAATCTAACCGAATAACAACTAAATGGAGTTTCAAAAGTATGTTCTTCAACTTTTCGTGATATATAGTTAAAATGCATTATCCACACTGAAGAGCCATTTTCTGTTGAAGACCAATATAGTCCACAGTTTTCGACTTTTGAACTTTTAAAGGATCCTTTGTCGTTTTGATAATAAGTTTCTGACTTATATTCTCGAAGAGGAAAAACAATATAATCATCATTAGGTCCTTGCACTATAAAGTATTGATTATCAGCCAAATAAGACCAAGTACAATAAGTAACTAATTCTTCCCATTGAGTTTGCGAGGGTATTTGGTCACCAAATAACTGTTCTGCCTCATTGTGAGTATAATATCCACCAATCCCTCCGTTCTCGTCTTTAGCTTTCCACAATGTCCTGCTTGGCAAGCCCAAATCAACGTAACCATCGGGAATAGTTTTTTGAGGCTCTTTCCCACACTCGGCTATCCTTCGTTCCACCTCGGTGTCGCCAGTGGGATGCGATCTTTTGTAATCTTGATAGGCATATTCTGCCCTCTCACAGTCGCCTTGTGCAAGGAATTCCTTTGCTTTAGCCAAGTAGTCTATGTTCTGTGCAAGGATTGGCGTGTATGTCAGCATTAGCACACCAATAGCGCAAACAACACGAATGGTTCTCCTTTTTATCTCATTTAGCAGTAATTTCATAATCAAACAACATTCTATCTTTTCTTAATCTTTTACACAACGGACAGAGAAATAATCATGTTTCATGGCAATAGAAGAATACATAAAACCAATATTAGATTTCTGCTCATGTGGGAAATATACATAATAGGCAATACTGAAAAAATCATCATATCCTTCACTCATTTCCTCGTCTTCATTCGCTGTCCAAAAACAAGCAGCATAACCAATTGGTTGATAATTCCAAGGTGGTTCACAATCACACCATGAATATGAACCTGCCGGCAAAGCATTAAATCCTGTTTTATTCCGATTCGCATAGCTATAATCACCAGGGTAACCCTTTTTATAGTCTGTTTTTCCTGATGATTCAATCCATGTTCCTCGTGCGCCACCAGCCAGTTCCCCTATTGTCTCACAACCACTTATCAACTGTCTCCATTCATCTGAATCTGGCAGATGCCATCCGTTAGGACATATTTTCATTGCCGTATTCCAATTATACAAATATCCATATTGCCGCACGTTCGATTTGTCCCCCCCTGGTGAGAAAACGATATTCTCGTTTAGTTTTTTATCATTTCTGTCGTACACTGTCCGCAAATTCTCAGACATCCAACACTGATTACCTATCCTCACAGTTCGGTAGTTATTACCTTCAAAGTCAGAGAGGGTACTGGGACAATAATGTTGTTTGCATTCCTTTATTCGTTGTTCCACCTCGCCATTGCCCGCAGGATGAGATTTTTTGTAGTCCTGATAGGCATATTCCGCCCTTTCACAATCACCTTGATTGAGAAATTCTTTCGCCTTAGCCAAATAGTCAATATTCTGAGCCCATAACGCAGAGGATGTTAACATCAGCATTCCTAACACATACAGTAATCGTAGAATTTTTCTCATAATTCTATTCTTTATAATTCATTCACCATTTATACTACATTCTTTATATTTCAATCATTATCGCCGCACCAAGACAATACGAAATCCAAAATTTCTACCACACTCATCGGGTGCCGTTCTAGCGCGCACATCCACTTTTTGATATATATCAGACAAAGAGAACTCCCCACCACGTATGATATGGTTTAATTGTTTATCAGGAATCCCACACTGTGGATTATGAGATGGAGCTATTTCGTAATAGTTTTCTTGATAGAAGTCACAACAGAATTCCCACAAATTTCCACTCATATCATACAATCCAAGTTCATTGCTTTTCAGTTTACCCACCGGATGCGTTTGATTATTACTATTTCCTCCTGTTCCTTCATGCACATGTCCCTTACTACAGTAATAGGTATTGCCATACCAAGCGACCTCGCCAACATCGTTACACCCGCTGTATTCATATCCATGGCTTTTATTTCCGCCTCGTGCTGCAAATTCCCATTCTGCCTCAGTAGGAAGGGAAAAACGATAGCCTGCGGGCAGTTGACTCGCTAAAAGTTTGTTCAATTCTCGACAAAACTCTTCTGCTTCAATGTAGGAAATATAACACATGGGATAATTTGCACCTTCACCAACAATTTCAGAATTGGGTTTACATTTATTGTGCTGTTCTCTAAGGGTAATTCCCATTACCGCTTTCCATAGTCCTTGTGTCACCTCCGTTTCCCCCATCCAAAAGCCACTAACAGTCACAGCATGTACTGGTTTGTTATCCGCATTATCTCCCCCCATCTTAAACATACCGCCCTGAACTGGCATCAATCGAAAGTTCGTTCCATTAACATTAAATTCAAGAGCCCTGTTAATCCGCTGGTTCTTTTTGCAATCATCTATTCCCCACTCCACTTCAGCATCGCTATTAGGATATAATTTTTTGTAGTCCAGATAGGCATATTCCGCCCTCTCACAGTCACCTTGATAGAGAAATTCCTTCGCTTTCGCTAAATAATCAATATTCTGTGCATGTAGCAAGTAACATGTCAGCTGCAACGCCCCTAGAACCATTAATAAAATTCGTATTATTCTCATTCGTATCCCATATATTTATTATACCAATAATTAGCATCATGTTTATTGTACAATCTATTGTTGTACCAATATTTAGCATCATGACCCTTATACAATCTATTATCATACCAGTATTTCGCATTTTGCCCCTTGTAGAGCGAGTTGTCATACCAGTATTTCGCATCTTGCTCTTTATACAATCTGTTAACATACCAGTATTTTGCATTATGCCCTTTGAACAATCTATCCTCATACCAATACTTTGCGTCATGTCCCTCATACTGACTACTTGCCTTCAACGTCGCATTCTCATTTTTCAATTCAGTGATTTGACGATTTAGCTCTACAACCTGATTATGCGAGTCTGTACTATTTCCCAACAACTGTTGCTGCAACCGAGCAGAATCCAGCTGCAACCGGACAACTTCTTGTTGCAAAGAATCCACTTTGGCGGTGTAATCAGGTTGGGGTTCTAAAGAAGGATTTGTTCCGCCAGACTGAACGAAGTGCCAAAATAGGCCGCCACATGCGAGGAGTGCAAGCAGTAGGACAATAGAGAACACTTTCCATTTGCCAGCACCCGATTTCCCATTTTGCTTCAACAGATCTAATTCTTTCTGCAGCGATTGTTTCTCTTGCTTTAATGTGTCTGTTTGCTCTTTTGCCTCTTGCAACAGCTGTTCCGTACGAAGAAGCGCACCCTGTTTCTCTCCTAAAGACGTATTCAACGAATTGTTGACATCCTGTAAATCAACAACCTCAACCTCCAACGTTTTGTTCCGGGTTGTCAGCTCCACCAACTTGCTCTCTATTTCTTTCGAGACTTTGGCCTCATCAGAAGCATGCTTTATGACGCAATCGTAGAGTTCTTTCCCGTTCCTGAACCGCTTTTCAGGATTCTTCTGCAAGCATATCATTATGACATCTTCCAACCACTGCGGATAATCCTTTTCGTATTCCTTTCCCTTGAACCTCTTTTCATAGAACTCTTTGCGTATCGCTTCAATGGAAGGTGGAGTTTCATTTTGATGCGCCTTGCTCAACAAGTATTCCGCCTCTGTCGAATTGGGATTTTTCGTGTTGAACGGGAATGGCACCCTACCAGCAAGACATTGGTAGAGAAGAATACCGAAACTGTAAATGTCCGATTGCTCTGTCAGGATGGACTCGTTATCCCATTTTTCCGGAGCTTTAAATTCTGGGGCTCCGTTTTTACGACGACTGCTGCGAACCACCTCGTCTCCGTTGATGGCCAAACCGAAGTCAAGCAGCACGAAGTTGCCGTCCTCCCGGCGCATAATATTGCCGGAATGGATGTCGTTGTGAATCACCTTGTATTTCTCTATCAGACGGTTGCGAATCTGTTCATCCATGAGGACTTTGGAGCCGTCATTCGGGTCATCTTTCAGTTTGTCCGCTTCCCTGTCCATACAGAAACGGTAGATGTCCTCATGGCAATACGCCAGCGCACTGCTCATCTGCAGAGCCATACGAATAACCTCATCGGCGGGCACAAAGTTCTGATTCTGCTTCAAGTATTGCTGAATATCAAGCCCATCCACATAGTCCATCTCCACCAGTGCCTTGTTGTCCAACAAGCGCGGCTGGTAGATATGGACGATGTTGGGGTGGTTGCCGTTGCCGAGGCGCAACAGTACCTTACACTCGCGCAGGAACTTCTGGTAGGTCGGACTATTCGAATCCACGATGGTCTCGTTCAGCACACGCACCGCCCGGATGTAGCCCAATTCATTGTGACGAACCTTATAGACCGTGGCGAACCCACCGCGACCCAACTCGTCTAACATTGTATATTCTTGTAGGAATGGCATAATTCAAAATCAACTATAATCATTATTATTGAGGATTCTCCATTTCACTCTTCAAAATTCTACCACTATTATCAACTATGGCACTATACAATCCATCTGTACGAACTTTACCATCTCGTCTCAAGCGCATTTTTGCCACAACTTTTTGCAAATCATCATTGTAATGGAAATCTTCACCTTGAAGAATTTCGTACTTAACACTTTGGTCATAATCATTGTGAATCATTAATTCATGATTACCTCTGTCAATGTAGTACCACCTTCCATTCTTGCAAACCCTTGCCTTTCCATAGCAGAAGGGGTAAGCGTCGTCGAATTCATCTTCGAACACATAATTTCCATCAACATTAATATAACGCCATTTTCCATTAGCCTCTTGAACTGGCTGACCATAGCCACCGGGGAAAATCATGTTTACATTTTCACAGTTATCGCCACAAACCCTGTCACCACCAACACCATAAATATGGTTTATATCGGAGTGCCAAAACATAGCACCTCCTATACGGGAGAAACCATTATCAAAATGGTTACCTCCTGAATCATAATCCGTCACAAATGTAATGCGACCATCATTTTCCAATAGAGCAAAAGCACCCAAACCGCTATGATCACCCCCGCAGACAAAAATTTTTCCATTTACTACAACATCTACAAATTTTATCCGAATAGGAAATCCTCTTTCTACGTGGATCAAACTATGATCGTAACCCTTTTGGACAATATAATATGCACCTTCCCCGCTTTTACAAGGAGGCCAAGAACCAACAGAGTCTTCAATTTCAGCCCAACGGTTATAGTTGATAATCGCAAGAATGCCTACAACAAGTCCTATGACGACAACACCACCTATAATCCACCATTTCCATGTGGACTTCTTTTCCACCTTCGCCCCGCATTGTTCGCAGAACAGGCTGTCGTTGGGGATTTCCGATTTACATCTTGGACATTTCATATCAAAGTTGCGTTACAAATTAGGTTCAATCATGCTCCTTGCGGGCAACTATAAGCCCATGGATGACGTTGGAAATAAGATATAAAACAAGAATGCCACCCTCAACTATGGTTACAATAACCACTACTTCCTCAACCCCTCTTGTAACCAATTCGCTCATTCTTATAGGTCCTATTTCAAGAGTTTCTATGGCATTTCTAGATGATTTGGCATTATCAAGATTAGTTTTTCTAGATGATAATGTGCGAGAAAATCCCATCTGATCAATAGCCTGTGATGCTTCTTCCCTAGAATCATAGCGTGGACAACACCAAGAAGCATACGCGGGTTTTAGTTCATACGAACCATAACCCTGTGAATATACAGTTCCTCCTAACGTATAGAAGTCTCTTTCACAAAGACTCCCAATTCCAACCGCCATTTCAACGGCATTAGCGCTAAATAGGAGAAACAGGACAATGGTAAACACGGCAGATAGCTTTTTCTTTATTGTAAGAACAAGACTGATAATGCAAATAATTAACGAAAGGAGTGGAATAATCCACCATAGAAAAACAACGCTGTCTATATTATCACTACCCTCAAAATGAATTGGCACTAACAGATTTGAGGCGCACAAAACAAACATCGTACCATACAGAAGCCACTTCACAAGGGTTATGCTGCATGTACCCACCTGTTTATTCATTGGAGAAAGAGGAGTTCCACACTGCTCACAGAACAGGCTGTCATTAGAAATTTCCGATTTACATTTTGGACATTTCATATTAATATAATCTTTTTTGTTTTTTTGAATGTGTAAAAAGAGCAATATACCACAACACCAGACCGAGTAGGACAAACAACGTAAAACCAATTACTACAACAACCGGCATCGTAGGAACAACCAGCCATAACAAAATTGCTATAGCCACAACACCAACGCCAAGCCATAAATACTTTTTCGTATTGGATTTTGTTTCTTCCCGATTATCGTCAGGAATTTCATCGACCACTTTTGCCCCACACTGTTCGCAAAACAGGCTGTCCTCGTCAATTTCCGAATTACAATGTTTACATTTCATAACACACACATCAAAATTATTGCCACAACTAATAAAGCACCGAGTATCCCATAGACCATATAGGCTATCAAATCGGAATCTTGCTTGTCCTGATGATACTTGGGAGCATCATTAACCAATTTCTTTCCACAATATTCACAGAACACGCTGTCGTTGTCAGTTTCTTCGCCACAATATATACACTTCATGTTAATCACAAATTAGATGGTTAAATACTTGATTACCTTATTCGAACAGAAAACTCTTCCAACTCCCTCGTGCCAACCACACTGGAAACTTTAATGTCTGTAAAGCACACGACAGAGTTTGGCGAAGCTTTCTGAATTGCCTTTTTAGCTTGATCATTCAAGGCACTGCCTTGACAAACGATTGCAGGTTCTTCTACCCCTTTACTCACAATAATCACACAGAAAGAATTAACAGACCACTTGAGGTAATAGACAAAGTCATCGCCCATATCGGCACGAATCGTCGGATTCGCCAAAATCTCGTCCTTGGGATGCTTACCTCCACGGATATTGGCACCTAATACGACACGCGGATCTGGGACTCGTTTCACTCGGAACGTTGTAGTGCCGGATTTGACACTCTCCCCAACTCGGGCTGCCACAGTCGCCTCCACTGTCCTGCCAACCATAGACTCGGGTACAGACACATCAAAACGACCAGCACCCCGAGAACTTGCGTTACATCCTGGCATTGAGACACTCAGTTTATCGGCGGACACTGGCCCGGAAACAGACACTGGATTAGGAATATCGGCATAAAGAACCTGCATCTTATCAGCAACCATTGAGAACTTGGCAGAAACTACAATCGTATCTGTGTTTTTTGTTGTGCTATTTTCAACGACAGTTTTTTTCTTGGAGGTCTTTATTTTCTGTAGTTCCTCTTCATAATGAGAAACTACAGCCGCCATGACAGCCGCAAATATACCGAGAGTTACAACCGCAACTATAACCATTAGCAACCGCTGCCGTTTTTTCTGATTAAGATCTATTTTCGCTCCGCAGTGTTCGCAGAACATGCTGTCATCAGCAATTTCTTCGCCACAATATTTACACTTCATATTTAATCAGGATTATAAATAAGTCCACATTTTTTACAATATTTCGCAGTGGGGGACAGAAGTTCACCACATCTTTTACAGTATCGTCTGGAAGGTGCAGAAGAAGGAGTGGGAGTTGGATTTTGGCCACCTTGTAGTTTCTCTATCTCTTGAGTCAATTGTTTCACCTGCCGTTGCAGTTCGTTTTTCTCCCCGCGCAATGTCTCCGACTGTTCTTTAGACACTCTGAGCGACTGCTCCAATTTCAACAACATTTGTTGACCCGCTTTGTCCATCCCTTGTTCTTTCGCTTTGAGCTGAAGCTCTACAATCTGCCGCTGCTGTGACTCCTTCTCAACTTGGAATGCCTCAGCCTGCTCTTTTATTTCCTGCTTCAGTTGATCAATTTCAATCTGTTGCGATTGTGTCTCTCGCACCAAGGTGTCATTTTTCTTCTGCTCCTCTTTCAACGATTGCTCCGCACGCAAGAGCGCATTTTGCTTCTCATCCAGTGCCATATTCAACAGTTTGTTGCTCCTGCGCAAGTGCTCCATGTCCAAGGCTAACTCCTCGTTTCGGGATTTCAACTGTTCTATCTTCTTCTCCACCTCTTCCGAAACCTTGGTTCCCTCAAGAGCGTGTTGATTTATGCATTCATAGAGTTCTTTCCCATTCTTGAAACGGTCTTTCGGATTCTTGCTCAGACACTTCATAATGACATCCTCCAGCCATTGGGGATAATCCTTCTTGTATTCCTGCCCTTCAAATTTCTTCTCAAAAAAATCTTTGCGAAGGGACTCAATGGAAGGCGGAATTTCTTTCTGATGTGCCTCACTCAAAGCATATTCCGCCTTGATACTACTTATGTTCGTATTGAAAGGAAAAGGCACCCGTCCGGCAAGATATTGGTAAAGAACTATGCCAAAGCTATAGATGTCCGATTGTTCGGTGAGAATGGATTCGTCGTCCCATTTCTCGGGAGCCTTAAACTCAGGAGCACCGTTTTTGCGACGACTGCTGCGCACCACCTCACAGCCATTGATGGCCAAGCCAAAATCAAGCAACACGAAGTTGCCGTCCTCTCGGCGCATGATATTGCCAGAATGAATGTCATTGTGGATGACTTTATATTTTTCTATCAGCCGTTTGCGAGTCTGCTCGTCAATGAGAACTTTGGAACCGTCGTTCGGATCATCCTGTAGACTATCCGCATCCCTGTCCATACAGAATTTGTAGATGTTCTCATGACAGTAGGCCAATGCACTGCTCATCTGCATGGCAATGTGGAGGACTTCCTCAACGGGCATAAAATTCTGATTCTGATTCAGGTAGTGCAAAATATCCTGACCATCCACGTAGTCCATCTCCACTAATGCCTTGTTGTCTAAAAGACGTGGCTGGTAGATGTGCACGATGTTCGGATGGTTGCCGTTTCCGAGGCGCAACAACACCTTGCACTCACGCAGAAACTTCTGGTAGGTCGGGCTGGAGGCATCCACTATGGTCTCGTTCAGCACGCGTATTGCCCGGATGTAGCCCAGCTCGTTGTGCCGGACCTTATAGACCGTAGCGAACCCACCTCTGCCCAACTCGTCTAACATTGTATATTCTTGTAAGAATGCCATATTTGATTATTCTATTTGTATTATCAGAAATTAGGAAAAAAACAATGAAATCATGGACGTTCAACATAATCTATAATAAAATCCTTGGCATGATAGCGATAAATTTGCGCTTTCTCATGTGGAGACACCACACAGTAAAACTTTTGCCAAGTATTATCATACTCACACAAAGCCTTACCAGCCACTTCCAAGGCTATGTCACAGTTGTTTTCTCCATACAGGTATTTACTATCAGAAAAAGACATCCTTTCCAGATAACATTTCATACAATCATCATACTTGTGCGTTTTTACAATATCCATCCCCATCGAGCGCACATACTCTATTTGCCAATCATGGATGTCATCCAGCACATAGCTTACCGTTGCCTTTGCATTGTACGCCCTTGTTTCCGAACTCAATTTCATCGAGACAACCACAGTGTATCTTGAATCTGTGTTTTCCTGCGTCGAAACAATCTTCAAATCAGAAACGCCACCTTCCAAAACTTTCCACGTCCATGACTGCGGATAATAGCCCTCCTCCTTGCCTTCGGAAAGGGTATGTCCGACCAAATCTTTCGCAATTTTCGCTTCACTGGGTTTCGGTGGAATGATGGTCCGAACCTGCTGGATTACTGCTGGGGAAATCTCTACGGTCTCCAAGTCAGGCACGCTGGCGAAAGTGTAGAAGTCGCGATCCGTCTGCAAACCCGTTTCAAATTCCACCATATCGGTTGTGGTCTTCAATTTTTTGCGCATCTTTTGCTCTTCGGAATAGATCTTCCCCCATTTTTCCAAATACTCTTGGTGACAATCCCGAAGCAGTTGCAGGTAATCGTCCATGGCTTTCGTGCGGCTGTCGTATTTGCCCTTTATCTTGCCGGCAAAATCTTCGCCCATTTGTACTAAGGCATCATCATAATCCGTCATGCAGGTGTTGTATTTGACCGCCAGTTTTTGTCCCTGCTGGAAAGGGCTCCCGCCGCAGGATGCCATCAGAATGGCTACTGTTATGCAAAATAATGATCGTTTCATTTTCTTGAATTATAATAACGAATAAATGATATGTCTTTTTTCAAACTGTTCAATTTATTACTTTATGTATCCATTCTCTCTAAGAACAGGAATAATCTCATCACGCGAAAGTTGCATAGCACGACCTGAATTCAAGGTATTTGCCCTTTCAATACGCACCGCCACAGCAAGTTTACGGGCTTTTGTTTGGTTCACACCTTCGCTATCAATGAAAAAAATATACCAAGCATCGTTCTTGCTATGAGTATCTTCAAGACCTCGTCTATTGAGTTCCTTGTATGAACGCTCAGGAGTACCTGTTTTGCCACCAATGGCGGGATTTGAAATACCTCCTTTGATTCTTGCTTGGTCTTTCATATAAGATTTCAGTTGCTCAAGTGAATTGGCGCACACTTTGATTTTTAATTGGGATTCGTTGAGCAGATAACGTGTCTGTACTAAAGTACCATCATTTACCACAATTGATGCAACACGTGCCATATTGAGAGGTGTAGCACGCAGGGTCCCTTGTCCCCATGCCCATGCACACTGGCTCCAGTTCATTTCACGATAATCATGTTTTTTGGTACGTTTATCTATATAATTGTTGTATATCTGCATTCCTCGTTGGCTTGTAGCAGAAACCTCCGCATTGAACAAGGATGTGTCCGACATGTCTTTAACGTAGAAAAAATAAGGTGTCATCGATTTATCAACAACCGTTTGTCCGAGGTTATTGATAATTTCACGGTCGATACGCACCCCTGTGGCTTTATAAATATCACCCAGTTGTTTATAAAGATTCATATCGTTCACGGAATTCACAAAATAGCAGTTTGAGGACTCTACAATGGCGTCATGTAACGAAACGAGTCCTGTAGGTTCGCCGAGTTTGGTGTCTATTTTCTCTTCGTTATAAACCATGTAAGATTTACCTATAACTTGAGATCCGAATTTCATAAACCCAGCCATTGCCGACATCACTTTTGCAGTAGATCCGGGCTGCGTCTGATAAGTCAAACCAAGATCGCGGTCAGTATAAGCAGTCCACTGTTTGTCTTTATAGTGGTAATTGTCAGAATAAACGGCATACTTTTTCCCCATTGCTATAGCGGCATCCTCTTCATATCGCAGACGTTCCTGATCTGGCAGTGGATAATTGGCAGATGCAAGTAAATCCCCAGAACCAGCATCCAAAATAACTACAGAGATTCTCAAAAGATTATTATTGTTCAAATCTGTTTGGCTTTCTACATGTTTACGTATTTGATTTTGCAAATTCATTTGCAGTTTTGCATCAAGGGTAAGACGCAAATCGAAGTCTCCATTTTGAACTTTTTCATTATGTTTCCTTAATGGCCTTCCATGAACACCTTCTATGAGATACTTAATTAATTCGTGGTTATCGCGCACTCGAAGAGAAACAATGGTATCACGTTTAGCATTCACATATCGTGAATTAGTTGGTATTTTTCCATGAAGTTCTATTTTGGGCATCAAGTTTCCTTTTTTATCATGCAAATTATCATAATCACGCAAAAAGGACAGATATTGCGCTTCTGCCATATAACCAATCGGGTTATCCTCATCATAACTAAAATACAAACCTGTATTTAGGTCTCCCAGCATAAAGAACAGATGCTCCGCAAAGGGGTAATAGCGTTTGGTATGAGCCTGAGCAATGGCATTCAAGGCGGTGTCTGTCAATCCTGCATCCTTCAAAGACTGGTAAAACATCGTACCCTCTTCAAGTTTGGATTGGTCACTTGTGGCGAGTAGCAATCCATTACGGTCGTAGATATTGCCCGCCCACATCTCCTTGGTGAGCAATGCAATACGTGGATTATACTCTATCATCGGTAATCCTGCGCTGGAATGCACGTAGGCAGGATGGATAAGCGTGTTTCCTCTCCTCCAAAGTGCATAATACTGCCATACGCACAGGGTGAATGCTGCAATGGTAATGTATGTCCATGTGACAATGGAGATTGGATAATTGTAGTCACCAACACTACGGCGAACAACCTGTTCCTGCACAGCGGACAATTTTTTCTGTTTGATGTTTTTGGAAAGAGAAATCACCACGCCCACGGCGGCAAGGTTGAGAATCATACTCACGCGCCCATAGCTCAGGAACGGCACCGTGATGCCCGTAAGCGGAATCATACCGCTACTGCCGAGGGCTATGATGAAGAACTGCACGGCCGTTACTATCGCCACTCCCATACAGAAGTAGAACGCAAAGGGATGCCCTACTCGGTAACCGACGACTACTATTCGCCTTAGCAGCAGAGCGAAAACAAACACAACAAGCAGCAGGCCTATCCAACCGATTTGCTCGGCAATGGAGGAGAGAATCATGTCGGTGTGGAAAGCGGGGATAAGATTCGGATTTCCTTCTCCTAAGCCTTGTCCAGACATTCCGCCCGTGGCTATAGCCCACAAACCGTTGGCAACCTGCGTATTGCTTACAGGCTCGTCTTCATCCTGATGATGGTCAATATTAAGATCACCCCAAGTGTTGGTACACATGCGCGTACGTTGCTCAAAACGTTCGGCGATATCTGTATCGCTCAATGCAGGAATCTGCTTCATCACATCTCCGCCAAAAACAAACATAAACACCAGCAGATTGATGATAAAAGCGGTTTCAAAGAATTGCTTGTGGTAGAATACGCCAAAAACAATCCATCCCAAAAACCACAAGCCTGCAAACAGAAGAGCGGTTTCTGAGCCATTCCATTTGTACCCGACAAAAACGAAGACAGCAAAGGAAACCACACCATAGATCAGCATGGCAAAGTCACATGTGAAAATCCTCTTCCACTTATCAGCTTCGTCTAAATCATCAAGATTAACTTTTGATTTCACCAAAGAGTAGAGCAAGACAAAAGTTACCCCAATAACCAAAGCCGGCCCCATGTCACCCAATATGGCATATAGGAACATAAGCATCAATAATCCTCCAATCACCCAGCCCAACGTTTTGACTTTACTCCAAACACTTCCCAACATCTGGGTTCTGTCAGGCTGCGAATAGGCAATAATGGAATCGGCATTCTGAGTGAAGAACGCTGCCATAAAGAAAAGTATCAAATATTTGGCTATTTCACTTGGTTGGAAGGTCAACCCGAACAGAACCAGGTTCACTTTCATGCCGCCAATTTCTTTGCCAAGGGGAGTGAACAACAAAATCGTCAGGAATATGGCAAGCAAAAGCCAACCGAAACCTTTGGGCAAGCGGTCAATCAATCGCAGGATAGGCTTGTTAATTTTACTAATCACCGGTATGTTGAACACAGCGAACGGCAGACAGCACACAAGCAACAACATGGCACCAAGTTTTTTGTACCACGGGGCATAACCTGAAAGCACAGGAGCAAGCCACGAGACCTTTTGTTTGAATGGCAGGAACAGCCAACGAAGAACAACTAAAGGGATATCAAAGTCTAATTTGGCTTTGTCCTGATACAGTCTCACGAAATCCACGAATTGGAGTAGCAAAATCACTAATACACCAATCAAGACGCCCGATGCCATCTCCGTTCCCCGAAGTTCCTCAGTGAGCGGGTTCTGAATCGCATACATCACAATAACGCACAATCCTGAAAGAAACATTGCCGTTGCAATCAATATTGGGTCGAAATTCCGTTTGCGGCGTATCAAAACAAACACAAGTAACCACCATGCCAACAGGATAAATACAAACCTCTTGATTACTTCAGATCTAAACTCTTGCGGTGTTCGTATTGTGATGGAACTGTCGTTCTTTATCTGCTTAATGGTGGCGTTGTCAATCATTTGAATACGGTGTTCCAATTGCTCGAAATTGAACACGTAATCAATTTTTCCAAACCTGCCAAAGTACTTGTATTCCTCAAACTTATGCTGCACAATTCCTTTTGACGAACCGTATTCATAACCCTTATGAATGGGAAGCACACTGTAGCCTTTTGTCGTATCCAAATGGGTAAAGACAACGCGTCCATTGCTATCAGTTTTGGCATATACTAAAACATTTCCTAGATTCTCCGAATCTGCATCATACTCTTTCAAACATACGCAAACCCCCTTGCATGCCTTCTTCACTTTTTTAGGCTTCAGCAGCTTGTCCAAAACTTTTCCACGACTTTTTTCTTCCTTTTCATATACACGAACCGTTATCTGTCCAATGCCAACTCTTCGTGACGTGTCCAATTGTGAAACATTGACAGGGGAAATATCCACTACCGGTACCTTAAGACTATCTGCTACACCTGTAGTCAGACTGTCCATTTCCGTCAAACCTAAATATCCGTAAGATCGGTTCAACACGTCCGTAAAAACACTATCTTTCTCCGCCACCAAGGCTGGCACCTTCCCATAGTCCCTCTTTTGGAGATGGTAAAGATTCGGATATTTCATCCCCCTTTTCAGTCTGGCCACGATGGTATCGGCAATAAAATCTGCGTCTTCTTGGTCAGCCACATACCCGTTTGTCATCAGAATTTGCGACAATTTTCCGGAGTCTGTTTCCGGTGAAAGGTTTATGGCACGGTCATGTTTATAATCCTCCTCAACTTCCTCAAATCGAGAACGGAGGTTGTTGAAAAGCATCAACATCATACCACACAACACAAGTGTGGAAATCAGCATTGCGTATTTTCGGATTGTATCCATATTGAGTTTATATTGCCTGTGATATTTATTCAGATTTGTTCTTTAGCATCCTTTTTTGTTGTCGCATCTGCGTTAACAAACAACAACCTTACCGTACCGCACATAAAGAAAGTGGAGCTTCAGTTCGACAGTCTCCACTCGGTAGGGTCTGGACTCCCTGTTAGTAAGATACTGAAGAACAAGCCCCACCTAATTGGCAATGAATACTCAATTAAGCAAGCTTGATTTCCGATATCCGTACTAACATTCGCGAATTGTCCAGATTCACCGAGACGGATAAGCGAAAACTCGCTTTCTTTTCAATAAAAACCGCGGCCCTGCCTTGCGGCAGAACAACGGTGCAAATATACATAAATTACGAATATACGCAGACAGATGAAATTGACACAGTAGAGACGTTTCATGAAACGTCTCTACAATGTCAGAGGAAAGACACAAAAAAATCCTTCCTCTTGAGTTTTTCCCAAAATCACCCCGAAAACGATAGTTTTTGGAAAAAACTCGGATAGGAGTATTTCACGCTAACTACTAACTGCTAACTTCTCCTTCAGCCACTCCGCCGTGTAGCTCCCCTCGCACTTTACCAACTCCTCCGGTGTCCCCTCAAACACCACCTCGCCGCCGCCGTCGCCGCCCTCGGGGCCGAGGTCGATGATCCAGTCGGCGCATTTGATGAGCTCGGTGTTGTGCTCAATGACTAACACCGTGTTGCCGTGCTCGATGAGCCGGTTGAAGGCATCGTAGAGTTTGTGAATGTCGTGGAAATGCAGCCCTGTGGTCGGCTCGTCGAAGATGAAGAGCTTGCGCTGCTTGTCATCGTCCTGCGCTAAGAAGTTGGCCAATTTCACGCGCTGCGCCTCACCGCCCGACAAAGTCGAGGAGGGTTGTCCTAACACCAAGTACTCCAACCCTACATCTTTCAACGGCTGCAAACGGCGCAAAATGTTTGCCGTGATGTCGTTGGGCGTCAGACTGTTGAAGAAGTCCAACGCTTCGTTCACCGTCATATTCAGGATGTCGTTGATGTCCTTGCCGGAAACCTTAATGTCAAGAGCGTCGTCGCGGAAGCGCTTGCCCTGACACGACGGACAGACCATCTCCACATCGGCCATGAACTGCATGTTGATATGGATGATGCCCTCGCCCTCGCACTCCTCGCAGCGACCGCCCGCCACGTTGAAGGAGAAGAAGCCCGCCTTGTAGTTGCGCTGTTTGGACAACGGCTGGGCCGCGTAAAGCTCACGTATATAGTCGAAAAT
>Ga0247608_10001728_pt1 | contig 29131 bp, 18 predicted proteins | sample 176DNAGHGlowgp2_FD_193490 | JGI IMG/M metagenome (GOLD analysis project Ga0247608, IMG submission 193490) | Sheep rumen microbial communities from Palmerston North, Manawatu-Wanganui, New Zealand - 1766 DNA GHGlow gp2 | ecosystem: Host-associated > Mammals > Digestive system > Stomach > Rumen ... | reverse complement strand
GGTAGACAGGTCGACCACCATGAATAATCACGGTGATCGACTTTTTGTTGATACGCTATAAAGTTGTCTCGTCTTAGCCAAGAACAGTCTGTCTATGAAAAGAATCTTTTATAGGTCTGTTTTTCAATTGATAAAAAGAAGTGCATTATTCAGGATGTCGTACTTAATCGCTTTGGAAAAACATATTGATTGTACACTTTTTATTGTAGACACATCGATGCCACGCCGTTGGAACTCGTCAATGAGAGCTTGATCATGATAAGCTCGCATACCTGTCCAGCCGGTATTGCCGACCTGATGATTGAATACTGTTACTAACTCGGGAATCTGCATGTCTGCGAACTGCAGAGCGAACTTAATGTAATAAATGTTTTGTTGCATAACTTGGAATGATTTTGAAGTGAATACTATTACTTCCGCATCGTACCTTGGCCACCGTGGTCTCCAAAAACTCGGTTGGCGAGTCCACCTTGAAAGGTGTCTGCTCTTGATGCTTCGGGGACAAAAGTACAAAGAAATAATGGATCTACAAAACAAAATGAGGATTTCTCGGCTTCAATAAATAATCTTTGTCTTTATTGTGCTCCAAATATCTATGCAGATATTCCAAGTTTTGCAAAGTATAGCATCACATTGGCTTTGTCAACCTTAACGGTGTTTGTATCCAAAAACTTCAGAACATCCTCTTTTGAATAAAACGATTTATTGTGTAATAACTTGTATGGAAGAAGTCCCTCACTACGGTAACGCTGTAACGAACGGGGAGTAACTTTCAATAGGTCACATAAGTCTTGATTGTCGAGCCATTGGTCTTGACGTAAAGGATCCTCCTTCGTTGTGGCATCGGGTACACCAGCACCTTGCAGCGAGACAAGCATCTGTGTCATCTTGTCAAGTTGTTCGCGTAGCATCTCGTTCTGGTCAATAAGAGCCTGCATCAGCAGACGGTCTTTCTGCCTCCCCAGCTCCAACCTGTCGAGTTGTGCCTTGATTGCCGTGTACTCTCTGTCCATCATATAGACCCGTTCTTTAATTCTCGCTGCAAATTTCTCTATTTCATTTGACTTCTGGTGTCAAGTTGATATCAACTTTATACCGATTATCTGTCTTTATTGATATTTTTAGCCTTTTCGGCTGCAAATTTCGATATTTCCTCTGACTTCGACTTTCGACCTTATATAAGCTGAATAAACTTTTTCTTCCATTTGAACACTTATTGCGTACATCTGCATTCATTTTGCTTGCAAAAATAACTATTTGTGATTTGACTATTTACCAACGTTTTACCACCTTGGAATAAATTTCTGTTCACTTTTAACATTTCGCTATCGTTTTAACGCTGCAAAGGTATGTCTATATTTCGAGATGGAAGTTCAACCGTGTACAATGTGAAGAAACTTTTTATCGATTTCGACATCAACACTTCTGTTTTTGCGCTGCAAAGGTAGGTCATTATCTGAAGAAAGATTGGCAACTTGTTAACAACTTGTCATTAACTTCTCTCATTTGTTATGGAGAGTAGATGAATTCGCCTATACATTATTATAATTATAGTAAAATCCTTTTTCGTTTCAAATTTATTTTGTACCTTTGCACTTGCAAAGGAGTTGTTTGACGTAATGAAGTGCAGAACGTAGAAATGAGAACGGTTGCCAAATCATTACCTCTATTTTGAGGAAACCTCCGTAAATCACGTTAAAAACGGCAGGTTATGAGGATTTTCCAAAAAAAGTGTATCTTTGCAGTCTGAAACAGAATCTAACCAATGTACATCGCCGTAGCAGGAAATATCGGAAGCGGAAAGTCCACGCTGACCCAGTTGCTCGCCCGTCACTATGGGTGGGAGGCCTGCTTCGAGTCGGTCGACAACAATCCCTACCTCGAAGACTACTACCGCGATATTCACCGTTGGTCGTTCAACCTTGAGGTCTATTTCCTCAAAGAGCGCTTCCGTGCCCTGTTGGCCATCCGGCAGGCCGACCATACCATCATTCAGGATCGTACCATCTACGAGGGTGTCCACGTCTTCATGGCCAACAACAAGGCCATGGGCAACCTCTCTGATCGTGACTACGAGACCTATATGGAGCTGTTCCACCAGATGACGTCCATCGTTCGTCCGCCAGACCTCATGATCTACTTGCGTTCCTCTGTGCCTCACCTCGTGGGTAATATCCAGAAGCGTGGCCGTGACTACGAGCAGACCATGAATCTCGAGTATTTGGAGAATCTGAACCAGCGCTACGATGACTTCATCTACCACAAGTACCCGGGTCGGGTGATGACGGTTGATAAAGACAGCCTCGACTTCCTCAACAATCCCCGCGACCTCGCCCAGATCATCGATCGCATCGATGCCGAGCTCTTTGGCCTCTTCCCTCTAACATCTCTTTAATTTCAAACAATATGCACATCGCAGTAGCAGGAAACATCGGCAGTGGCAAGACCACCCTCACCAAGTTGCTGGCCCACCGTTACGGCTGGACGCCACGTTTCGAACCCGTCGACAACAATCCTTATCTGGCCGACTTCTATGCCGACATGCCCCGTTGGTCGTTCAACCTTCAGATATACTTCCTCAACAAGCGTTTTAAGGAAGTGGTCGAGATTGCCAAGTCCGAGGATACCATCATCCAGGACCGCACCATCTTCGAGGATGCCCGCATCTTTGCGCCCAACCTCCACGACCAGGGCATGATGTCCGAGCGCGACTTCGACAACTACTCCGACCTCTTCGACCTTATGATGTCGCTTGTCAAGCTGCCCGACCTCATGATCTACATCCGCTCCTCCATCCCAACTCTTGTGGCACAGATCCAGAAGCGTGGCCGTGAATATGAGCAGACCATGCGTCTCGACTATCTGCAGGGCTTGGAGAAACGTTACGAAGATTGGATTGCCACCTACCGTGGACCGCTCATCATTGTAGACGGCGACACCTGTAAGTTTGGCGACAATCCCGAACACCTCAAGCTGGTCACCGACATGATCGATGCCAAGCTCTACGGTCTGTTCCCCATGGAGTAGGAATCAAAAAGAGATTATTTGTTGTGGTTGATCGTGTAGTCGAGGGCGGCACCGATGGCGGTGCAGTACTGCGAGTACTTCGGGATGTGGAAACGGATGTTGTAGAGCGTCTCCAGAGCGGGGAACACCTCTTTGCACTGCGGCAGCAGCGAGAGGTTGCCGATAAGCACGAAGTCGCGAATGTCGCTACCGAGGGAGGCCAGCCAGGCGGCAGAACCGATAGACTGCAGTACCATGTGGATAAGTCCCACGGCAATGTCCTCTTTCTTGGCGTCGCTTTGGGCACGGGCGAAGTTCGAGGCGGTGGTATCCATCGTCAGACCAGGTACGGGGATGGCGCTGATGTCACCGATGGTGAGGTCGATGTTGCGGATGTTTCCCTGTTTGGCCATCGCTGCCACAGCCTTGATGTCGCTGGTATTCAACAGCAGACGGGCAAGACCAGCTAACGTACCACCTCCAACGCCGATACCGCCAATATGGCACATGTCGTTGCCGTCGCACTTTACGAAGGATGTACCTGTTCCCATCGATACAACGATGGTGTGGTCGAGCTTCGACTCAAAGCGTGCGCCCAGACCGTCGGCCACAAATTCCTGTGACTTGGCAGTCGGCAGTCCGTAGATGGGCTGGTCGATGTAGGCGGCTCCCACACCGGTGAGCATCACCTGTTCTACATCTTTCAAGTCGATGTCGTTGTCGTGCAGATACTTACCGAAAGCCCCATAGAGTGAGGTGATAGGGTCGGCTGCTGTGATGCGGATGGGTGCTGAGACCTTTCCGTTCTTGATGCCTACGATCTTTGTGGTTGAGATGCCCACGTCAATACCAATGACTATTCCCATATTACTGATGATTAATGTTCAATGTTCAATAACAAAGAAACCCGGCCGCCATCACGCGAAACCGGGCTAATGAAAGGAGGAAGTGGTACCTCCAGGAATCGAACCGGGGACACACGGATTTTCAGTCCGATGCTCTACCAACTGAGCTAAGGCACCATGTGGTTTCTGCATTCCTTTCGTTTGCGGGTGCAAAGGTACTAAGAATAATTGAGAATTGAACATTGAAAATTGAAAATCGTTTGCGTGTTAGCATTTTTTAACGTTCAATATTCAATGTTCAATGTTCAATTAAGAGGATTCCAGCCTTGCGCTTTAAGCTCAAACTCCTGATTATCACGGGTTACGAGCACCTGACCGAATTTTGAGTCGGTAATATGGCCGATGAGCTTCACGCCTTCAATCTGCTCCACCTTCTCGTGGTCACCGATGGGAACTGTGAACAACAATTCATAGTCTTCGCCGCCGTTAAGGGCACAGGTGGTCACGTTCATGTTCATCTCTTCAGCCATCACTGCCGTCTGGTAGTCGATGGGGATGTTCTTCTCGTAGATACGACAGCCGACACCAGATTGTTTGCAGATGTGCATCAGTTCTGAGGAGAGACCGTCGCTGATATCCATCATGGCTGTCGGTTTGATGCCTGCCTCTCGGAGTTTCTGGATGATGTCACCACGGGCTTCGGTCTGCAACTGGCGTTGCAACAGATACTCCTTACCACTGAAATCGGGCTGGAAATGGGCCAGCTCCTCGAGGGCTCGCTTGTCACCTTTCTTTTTGGCTTCCTCCACCTGACTGTAGTAGACGCTTTTCTCGCGCTCCAACAGCTGAAGACCCATATAGGCTGCGCCAAGATCGCCAGAGACGCAGATGAGGTCGGTATCCTTCGCCCCATGACGATAGACGATGTCTTCCTTCTTTGCCTCACCGATGCAGGTGATGGAGATGGCCAGACCGGTATAGCTGGAGGTCGTGTCGCCGCCAACGATGTCGACACCCCATTTGTCACAGGCCAGACGGAGTCCGGCATAGAATTCCTCCATGTCCTCCACCGTGAACCGTTTGCTGAGGGCCAGTGAGACGGTGATCTGTCGGGGCGTACCGTTCATGGCGAACACGTCACTGATGTTGACCATTGCACTCTTGTAGCCAAGGTGTTTCAGGTCGATATAGGTCAGGTCAAAGTGCACACCCTCCATCAGCAGGTCGGTGGTGACGAGCACTTCCTTGTCGGGATAGGAAAGTACGGCGCAGTCGTCGCCTACACCGTACTTCGTACTTTCGTTCTTGATGTCTATGTCTTTCGTGAGGCGGTCAATGAGTCCGAACTCACCCAGTTTTGCTATTTCCATCCTTCTGTCGGGTGATCTGTGTTAAATTTCTCTTTGGCGTTGCTTTCTACCTGTTCGGAGCGTACGATCATCTCACGCATGATTTCCGTCATAAACGGTTGTGCCTTGTTGGCGGCTCCTTGCACTTCCTCATGACTCACCTCGACCGGAACATCGAAGCCACCGAGATCGGTGATGACCGAGACGCCAAAGGTGCGGATGCCACAGTGGTGGGCCACAATGACCTCAGGTACTGTCGACATGCCTACGGCATCGCCACCCAGCAGACGATACATCTTATATTCTGCCGGTGTCTCAAAGGTCGGACCCTGAACACCGACATAGACGCCATGCTGCACCTTGATACCCTTCTCCTCGGCAATCTGGTCGGCCAGTGCAACGAGATTCAAGTCGTAGGTCTCGTGCATATCCGGGAATCTTGGCCCTGTGGGGAAGTTCTTTCCACGGAGAGGATGTTCGGGGAAGAAATTAATGTGGTCTGTGATAATCATCAGGTCACCGATGCTGAACGCAGGGTTCATGCCACCTGCGGCATTGCTGACAAAGAGTGTCTTGATGCCCAACTCATACATCACCCTGACGGGGAACGTCACTTCTTTCATCGAATAACCCTCATAGAAGTGGAAGCGTCCCTGCATGGCAAGGATGTCTACGCCACCGAGCTTGCCGAAGATGAGTTTACCGCTATGGCCCTCAACGGTGGATACGGGGAAGTTGGGAATATCGGAATAAGGAAACTCCGTCTTATCAGATATTTCTGAAGCTAATTGTCCGAGGCCGGTCCCCAGGACGATCGCTGTCTTTGGACTTGTGGTCATCCGGCTTTTCAGCCAGGATGCTGTTTCTTGAATTTTTTCGTACATAGCTTAAAATTGTTTGGTTGAATGTATTTTCTTGATCGAGTAGGATTTGTATCTTGATAGGTAGCACGTAGAGATGACTCTTGACCTCTTTGCTAAGGCCCTCAACCTGCAACAGCCGCGTCTCGTCTTTCTCTGTGGTGATGATGAGCTTGGGAGAGGGGAGGCTGCTGAACGTTTCGTTGATCTGTTCCACGTCTTTCTTCATGAAGGCATGATGGTCGCTGAACGCCAGTGGTGTCACATTCTTTGTATAGCCCTGTAGTTCGGCTTGCATCTGTTCCGGCGAGGCGATACCCGTCAAAAGCATCACGTTTTTATCGGCCAAGGCCTTTGATAGTTCCGGTTGTACCGGATTTCCTGTGAAGACCGGTCTCAGCGACTCAAAGTCATGGGTGGAGAAGAAGAGTTGTTGATAAGGATAGAGTTTCATGGCCTTGGTGATGACGCGAAACTCCATGGGCTTCAGGTCCTTCGGACATTTCGTGACAATCACGATATCTGCTCTGTCCTTACTCTTGACAGGTTCCCGCAGCCGTCCTGCCGGCAACAGGGTGTCGTAGATGATCAGTCGGTGGTAGTCAACGAGCAGGATATTGATGCCGGGCTTCACATAGCGGTGTTGGAAGGCATCGTCAAGAAGAATGACGTCTGTGTCTTTCGCTTGTTCTCCGCTTGTCAGATGATCAATCCCCCGGATTCGCTTCCTATCTACAGCTACTGTGATATCGGGGAATTTGGTCTTCATCTGATAGGGCTCGTCACCGATGTCGTTGACTGTCGTATTCTTGCCGGCCAGTACAAAACCGTGACTCTTGCGTTTGTAGCCCCGGCTCAGCACGGCCACCTTGGCGCGGTCTTTCAGGAGTCGTATGAGGTATTCCACATGGGGCGTCTTGCCAGTCCCGCCCACGGTGATATTGCCCACGGAGATGACAGGCACGGTAAAGGAGCGACTCTTCAGAATGCCCATCTCGAAGAGCAGGTTCCTGAAACCGACTCCCAAGCCGTAGAGCCAACTCAGTGGCAATAGCTTTTTGTTGATGCTGATGAGGTCGCCCTCGATTCTGTCCTTCCCTAACATTGTCAACTGTCAACTATCAACTGTCAACTATCAACTACTTCACCCTTGTGTCATCCTGTAGACGAGCCTGAATGGTGTTGCCGTTCTGGATGCTCTGGCGAATCTCCATCAGAGGCTGATAGAGGTCTCCCAAGAGAGCCTTGAACTCTGCCTGCAGTTTCCCGTCAAGATAAGTCCCCTTATCCTCTTTGGGCATGAAAGTGTCGAGCCAGCTGCCTTTTCCGGGATATGCAGATGTGTAGTAGTCATCGATCTTGGCCAGTTCAGCGGCCTTCTTCACAGCATCGTCGAGGCTGCCGAGCTTGTCGACAAGCTTGATGTTGATGGCATCGGTGGCCAGCCATACACGACCCTGACCGATGGAGTCAACCTGTGCGGGCTTCAGGCCACGGCCCTCCGACACGATGTCGAGGAACGACTGGTAGCCGCGGTCCACATACGTCTGCATATACTTCATAGCCTCGTCGGTGTTCTTGCCTAAGACCAAGTCGGTCTCATAGTCCGAGAACTTATTGGTGGTCACACCGTCGAAGGTCACGCCAAGCTTGTCCTGTACCAGTCCGCTGAAGTTGGGTATCAGTCCGAAGATGCCGATGCTGCCGGTAATGGTGGTAGGCTCGGCGAAGATGCAGTTGGCGGGCGTACTGATCCAGTAGCCGCCCGATGCTGCTACACCGCCCATCGATACGACTAAGGGCTTTTTCTCTTTGATGAGTTTGAGGGCGTGACGTATCTGTTCAGAGGCATTAGCACTGCCACCACCTGAGTTCACACGGAATACCACAGCCTTCACATCGTCATCGTCGGCCAGCTTACGCAAATCCTCTGCTGTCGTCTTGCCCACGATGCAATGACCGCCACCGTTTAACAGGTTCTGGGCCTCACTATCAACAATGCTGCCATAGGCATAATATACGGCAATCTTATCACCGTCATTCTTTTTGTTCGACTTCACGTTGAGCATGTCAGAGAGTGTCAGTTGCGGAATCTCATCGTTCTTGTCAAGACTCAGACGGCCTTTGATCTCAGCCTTCACCTCGTCAGGGAAGATGATCTTGTCTACGAGTTTCGCCTTGACGTAGTACTGGGGATTGGCGAAGGCCATGATGCTGTCGTTGGCCATCTGGTTCAGGTCTTCGGCTTTCACGCCGCGACCCTCAGCCATCTCTTTCAGCCAGTAGTTCCAGATGCCGTTGAGGTAGACGGTGCGCTGTTCACGGTCGTAGTCGCTCATGCCAGTCTGGGTGTTGCTCTCCACATAACTCTTGTACTTGCCCACCTTGGCCACAAGATACTTGACGCCGATCTTGTCATATAGTCCTTTGTAGTACTCACCCTTGCCGCCGAGACCACGGAGGTCGATCATGCCGTTGTCGTTCAAGTATACTTTATCGGCTACCGATACCACATAGTAGTTGGCCTGCAGATACTGGTCGGCATAGGCCACGATCCATTTGCCGCTCTCCTTGAAGTCCTTCAGGGCGTCGCGCAGCTGCTGGGCTGTGGCGGGAGCATCGAACTCGGTCACGCCGCCTTCCAGATAGATCCCCTTGATATCGTCGTTATCCTTGGCCTTGCGGATGGAGGCAATCAGGTCGTCCAGTCCCATGGCACTCATATCGTTCATGCCGAGCACGGCGTCGAAGGGCGTACCGCTTTCTGCCCGTTCACTGACAGAACCGTTGAGCTTAATCACGAACACAGAGTTTTCCTTTACCTTAGTCGGCGCGGAGTCGCTGGCCAGCATACCGGCGAGTGAGATAACAAGGAAGAATCCTGCAATCAGCAGGAAGATCGCGATGCCACAGACGGTGGCCAGAGTCATTTTGAAGAACTGTTTCATACCTTATTTATAATATATAGTTGATTTTTGCGGACAAAGATAGTATTTTTTTTTTATATCACCACAAAAAACTATATTTTTCTTTGTTTTATGCTCGACTTTTCGTATTTTTGCAGTCATGAAGAAGGTTGTAGGACTGATTTGGGTTTTGTGTATGTTTGTTGGCTGTGTGGTCGACGAGCCTGGCAAGGACAGTGACGACACGGATCTTGTCGGGGTAGGGGACTGGCTCCCATCGTTCGCCGTGGAGGTGGTCGACGGTGCTGACCGCTATACCTTCTCGTCCGATGCCTTGACTGGTCCGGCGGTTATCGTCTTCTTCAATACCAGCTGTTCCGACTGCCAGCGTGAACTGCCCGTGCTCAACGCCTATTATTTGCAGCATCGTTCCGAGCCGGGTTTCCAGATGGTGGCCATTGCCAGGGAGGAGACCGAGGAGAGCATCAGGTCATATTGGGAGGCGAATGAGCTGTCAATTCCGTATTCTCCGCAGCTTGACCGCAGCGTATATAATCTATTCGCAACCATCACAATACCCCGTGTCTATTTCTGTTCTCATGCAGGGCTTATCACTTGGGTCGGAATAGAGCAATTTACGCTTCCAAACAGTTAGAGGCAGTTAATTTTAATAGTTGGATGATTAAAATTAATTAAATTACACAGTTTATTCCTCATTTCGGGTTTTCGTATCGTAAAAAAGTAATACATTTGTGTACGTTATTTAACGTAATAATTGTAAATCGAACCTAATAATTCATTTGGAAGTGGAGATTAAACTCAAAAAAAAGATGGTGTTGTCCATCATTCTTTTGATTTCCTGTACGGGTCCTGTCATAGCGCAGCAGGTTGCTTTAAAGACCAATTTATTGTACGATGCTACCACCACACCTAACATTGGAATGGAGGTTGGTATCGACAAGAAGCACACCATTCAGGCGTTCTACGGACTCAATCCCTGGAAGTTTGGTCATGGTGAAGACCAGAAGTTTGTTAAGCATTGGGTGGTCAACCCCGAGTTCCGCTATTGGTTCTGCCACCGCTTCAACGGTTCTTTCGTGGGCATCCATGCCTTCGGTGGGCAATATGACGCCTACGGCATCAAGCCGCCTTTCGGCTGGTGGGATGAGTTGAAGGACTACCGTCATGAGGGGTGGTTCGTAGGCGGAGGCATCGCCTATGGCTATCAGTGGGTGCTCTCTCGCCACTGGAACTTCGAGGCTTCCATCGGTGTGGGAGCCGCCTATATTACCTATGACAAGTTCAATTGTGGCATCTGTGGCGCAAAGATCGACGATGGCGATAAGATATACATCGGCCCCACGAAACTTGCCCTCTCCTTATTATATATGTTCTAAGACCAATAGCAGACAATGAAGAATCGTACATTTATCATAGCAGCATTGCTGACCTGCGCCACGTCAGCCCTTGCACAGACTACCGTCCTTCTCACAGGTGAGAAACAGAAAACCGATACCCGCGTCATGGTCAGAAACTACCAAGTGGCACAGACTGACGGCAAGACGGTCGTCTCGCTCGACTTTGTGCTTGACTCGCTGGCCGTACCTTCCAACCGCTACCGCGCCTTTACCCCGGTGATTATCAGCCGCGACAGTACACAGATAGATCGTCTGAAGACCTTTATCGTCTCTGGGCGTATTCAAGAGATTGTCTTTGAGCGCGACGGTATCGACCCTATCTATGCCGACAACTACGTGAAGGTGCGTCGTCAGAAAGACGAACCCCAGACCTATAGTTATACCGATGCCGTTGACCGTCAGGCCTGGCATCAAGGAGCCAGTGTGTATATGGAGTGCGACCTCTGTGGATGTGGCGATCAGAAGAAGAACGAACTGGCCTATTTGGGTGATCTCACACCTCCCGATCCATACGACCTGATTCATTTGGCCGATATCGTGCCCGCCCCATCGAAGAAGGAGCGCAACCTGCATGGCTCGGCCTATATCACCTTCGTTGTGAACAAATGGGAAATGAAGCCCGACTATATGAACAACCGTTATGAGTTGCGGAAGATTACCGACACCCTTGATGTGATGGTGAAAGATCCCAATGTCAGTGTGCGTCAGGTGAAGATCCACGGTTGGGCATCGCCCGAGAGTCCTTATGAGCATAACAAGATGTTAGCCGAGAACCGGGCCAAGTCGCTTACGGAATATGTGAAGCGTCTGTATAACCTGCCTGCCGATGTTTTTGCTCCCGCTGAGGCTACGCCAGAGAACTGGACAGGCCTGCGCAAGGCTGTCGAGGAGACGGATGAGGCTATTTTGCCCCATAAACAGGAGATCCTGGCCATTATTGACGATATGTCGCTGCAGCCCGACCCCAAGGAACAGAAAATTAAAAAGCTGTATCCCGCCGAGTACCGTTATCTGTTACAGAACGTCTATCCGGGCTTACGCCGTTCGGACTACGAGATATCCTTCAACTTCAGCGACTTTACTTTAGAGCAGGCGAAGGAAATCTACAAGCAGAAGCCTTACCAGCTGTCATTACGTGAGATGTGGGATGTGGCTCAGACCTTGGAGCCCAATAGCCCGGAGTACAACAGGATGATGCAGACGGCAGTGAATATCTATCCTGACGATCCGCAGGCACTTGTCAATTTGGCCAATGTCGCCATACGTCAGAAAGATCTCCTGAAGGCTGAGAGTTTGTTGGAGCGTGCCGGAGACAGTGCCGAAGCACTAAATAGCCGTGCTGTTATTGCCATCATTCAAAAGCACTACGATGAGGCTGAGCATCTGCTGCAGCAGGCTGCCGCCAAGGGGCTCGATGTCTCAAAGAACCTTGAGGCCATCAGAGTCCTCAAATAATTACACCTATTTTTATTATATAGAGAATAATCAATAATTGTAATATTAACATTTTAATTCTTTAAGCTTATGAAAAAGTTAAGTATCTTAGCCTTAGCAGCAGTAGGACTGCTGGTAGGTGCATGTTCGTCCGACAAGGATGTAGCGGAAACTCAGAACGGTAACCTTACACAACAGGACGGTGATCAGTTTATCTCTTTGTCTATTAATCTGCCGACGACTCCTCAGGCATCTACGCGTAATGAGACTCAGACTGATGACAACAACTACGAAGGCGGAACTTTCGAATTAAATGATGGTTTGACATCTGAGTATGAAGTTAAAAATGCCCTGCTTGTGGTGTTCCGACCTGCATCTTCCGGTGGAGAGAATGCCGCAAAATTCGTGGGTGCTTATTCGATTGACCCAAGTTGGTTTACATCATCTGACAAGCAGGTGACTAAGTATTCCTCCAAGATTGTTCAAAAAGTCGGTGGTGATGTCGCTGTTGGTGACTTGTTGCTGGTTATCCTGAATAGGAACTCCTTGTTCGAATTTACTCCTTCAACATCAACTTTCGCTGTTGGAGGGACGACGATGACTACGTCAAAAACTTTCGAGGATTTTCGTAACTCTATCTTTACAGCAACTGGCCTTGGCGCTGAAGTGATGACCGGTAATGGCTTTTATATGACCAATGCACCTCTTACTGATAAAGCAGGCTCCACAACGGAATCTATCGAAGGAGCCACTGTTCGTACGCTTGTTCCTATTAATAGTGTTTATCAGACAGAGGCAGAAGCTCTTGCAAGTACAGATCCGGCCTTGGTCTATGTAGAGCGTGGTATGGCTAAGGTTACATTGCAGGCTTTTTCTTCTAGCTTGAAACTTGGTTCTGATGATACTAAAAGTATTACATTTGTTGAATGGACACTCGACCATACAAATAAGTATTCGTATGCCGTTCGTTCTACTGTAGGACATTCTGACTTCCTTTCTCTTGCCAGTCAGCAGAACGGAAAATATCGTTATGCAGGTATGACTAATATCACCGAAAGTACTCCTACCACTTACAAGTATCGCACTTATTTCGCTATTGATCCTAATTATAGTCGTGATGTAGAGACTACAGGAACCACCGACTTAAACTATGCGGAGAATGGTGATTATACATCTTTGATAGGTGATGAAAATCCGCAATATTGCTTTGAGAATACCTTTGACGTGGAACATCAGACCGTCATGAATACAACGCTTGTCCGCCTAAAGGTGCAGGTTGGAAATGGTGCTGACCTTTATATTGTCCAAGGGAATAGAGGTGAGATCTTACTCAACGACCGTGTTGTGACAAAGGCTAAGAATGCTGCTGTCAACTATATTCAGGATCTGAAAACCGCTGGTACAATCAATTATACCGGAGATTTAAGTGGTGACGATTTTGATGTAACCGTTCCAAATACGGCAGGAACAGTTACGATTACCGTCGCTAAGTCAGCTGCTTATGACATTCATATCACTGGTGAAGAACCTACAGATGCCCAGATTCAGGCTGCTGTCAATGCTGCTCTCGCAGATGTAATCTGTTACAAAAACGGAATGTCTTACTATACCATTCGCATCAAGCATTTCGGCGACCAACTGACGCCGTGGCATACGGGTGATGCCCGTGAGGATCCCGCGCCTGTGGTTGGTAATATTTATCCTGGTTGGCGTAATGATCAAAATGCATCTGCAGCAGATAATGCGCGATGTGATGCAAACTATCTGGGCCGCTATGGTGTGCTCCGTAACAACTGGTACGACATTCGTGTCAGTAGCATCAAGTATCTTGGTGAAGCAACACCGGAGAATTATAAGAATGACCCGACTACGGATGATGAGCTTGACGGCTATATCGCTGCCAAGATCCACATCTTGTCATGGGCTAAGCGTACTCAGAATTGGGCTCTCTAATCCAATGTGTAATATAGGTATTTGTACCTAACAAAATCGTATGCGACCGCCTCAAAGGCGGGGCGGTCGCATTCATTAAAAGATAATAATCGCTGACGAATAATAGAGTTATGAAAGTAAAACAATTGTTTCTGGCACTTGTGTCACTCACGCTACTCTCTGGTTGTGAGATGATGACGGAAGACGTAGACGACACCTATTGCGGTCTCTTTGTCTGCTTCAAGTACGACTACAATCTGCAGCGTGCCGACATGTTCAAGGATCATGTTGGCGGCGTAACACTCTATGTGTTCAACAGCGAAGGAACCTTTATCCGCTCCTATGAGAACAACAACGTGCCTCAGATGGGTACGTTACTCTATGACGGTACCTATGCCTATACCATGCGTATTGATGACCTGCCCGACGGTGAATATCGTTTCGTCGCATTGGCCACTCAGAAGAGCTACGACGAGACCCTCCAGACTCCTGGTGCCAAGTACCGCCGTACGGTACTGGAAACTGGCGATGATGACGAGGATCTCATGGTAACCCTCGATCGCACATCACTTACCTCGGCTACCCAACCAGATTACTCTGAAATCAAAGGATTGGCAATGTCTGCCGTATCCAATGCGGCACCTCTTGATACCCTCTGGCATGGTATGTCTGGGACTGACCCCATCTTTGTACAGCGTAATAGCTATACAACCACAACTATTTCGATGACTCGTGACACGAAAATGCTCACCATCGGACTTCACAATCTCGACGAAGACCGCACGAATATCTCTTACGAAGACTTTGACGTATATATCTTCGACCGGAACGGCAAACTCGCCTATAACAACGACCTGCTTCAGGACGATATGCTCCTCTACACACCGTTCCATGAGTGGGATACTCAGAGCAAAGACGGTTATGGCAATATCGTCGATGCCACTGCCCACTTCTCCACTTGTTTCAACCGCCTCCTCTGGCATGAGAAGGCTGACAAAAATGCCCTGCTGCTCATCTACAACCGTCATAATGGCAAACAGGTGGCAGCCATCAATCTGACGGACTTCCTGGCACAGGGCCGTAATGCCTACGACCAGTATGCCTACAGCCGTCAGGAGTACCTTGACCGTAGCTACGACTACTACATGGACTTCTTCATCAAAGGCGACACTTGGCTGTATGCCGATGTGCGCATCAACGTCCTTTCATGGGCAAAGAGAATTCAGAACGTAAGATTTGAATAAGAACCCTTTAATGCTCATTTGTAAATGAATATCCGCCGACTGATACATATAATCCCAGCGCTTGCTTGTCTGATGATGCTGACAGCCTGTCAGTTTGAGGACGAGCATGAATGCCCGGATCCTAATATGTCGGCAGAAAGCTATATCAACCTGACTATCGCCGTCAACACAGACAACCAGTCGCACACCAGGGCACCCCTTGGTGGAGAGAACGGTGACGGACGGGAGGCTGGTTTTGCTCGTGAGAATCAGGTGACAGGTATCACGCTGATACTCTATGAGGATGAAACAGGTATTAATACCACTGAAAATCCTGCCTTATCGTTTGTTCAGTATTATCCCACGACCTTGGTAAGCCGAGATAACGCAGGAACAGAAAAGACCGGAGATAACGATCATGATGCAGATAAGAGTGACCTCGATGAGGCATATTATACTACAGGCGATCAGCGTGTAGCCTCAGGAACATTGGCCTTTGGCAAGGCATATCGAGCTATCGTGGTGGCTAACAAAGACTTAACAGCCAGCCTTACCACCTCTTCACATTTGAATGATGTAAAGGCATTGGTGTATGGCGCAAACGATCTATACGATGGCGATTATGGGAAGTCGGCCTATCAATGCCATAATTTCATGATGAGCTCCGAATATGATTATGTGATGGACCTGACGACGCCGACGGCAACAGAGCCAAACAGACTCTATTATCGTCCTACGGATCCTATCCGCATAGAGCGATTGGCTGCCCGTATTGATTTCTGGGCTGCAGGCGCCACCTATCAGGGCGAGAACATTTATAACAATAGATTTGGCTATGTCTATCCAGTAGATGGGTCTACAACAGATAAATTCGTCGTTGTCAGTATCACACCGTTTAACCTCTATTCTAAGGGAACTACATACGGCGGTGAGACGCTGCTGAAGCAATTGAGCACAGGCTGGCTCTTAGACGAGACGACAACTAACTATGTGCTTGATCCTTCGACGGCCGATAAGACTTCAGGCAATGTCGAAGCCTTTGGTACAGATGGTACCTATCTGAATCCCCTGAGCCAGATCTATGCCGACCTCAATGCTACTACACCGAAAGCCATGTCTGCTGCAGGAACCCCCGCTTATTACCAGACGGTCAAGGCCATGCATGAGAAAATCGGATCGCAGGGAGGCTTTAGCTCCATGACAGTCGGGACAAAGACGGGCGAAAACGTCATCTTGGCTTATCCGATGGAGAATACACTTCCAGCGGAGGTAACTCCGACAACACCTCTATTCACTTATGCGACCGGTGTCATCATTGAGGGTGATTATTATACGGGTGGCGATTTGACTGTGGCACCGACGGAAACCAGGGTGTATATTGGTTATCTTATGCACCAAAACGGGAGTGCCACTTATTCTCCGTTTATGTCTAATGATGCTTCGGTACGGACAGCTGTACCTTCATCGACAGCGATGAACTATGGTGTGGTGCGTAACAATATCTATCGCATATCCATCGAGAAGGTGTCAAAGAGAACTCCAGATCAGCCTAAGCTGACGATCAGAATAGAAGAAGGAAAATGGCGGCATGTGGATAATCCGACCATCTATATATAAAGACTCATGAAGATGAATACAAGATATTATAGACTCCTGACACCCTTGTACGTGCTGATGGCCATACTGATGGCCGCCTGTTCTAGCGACGTGGCTACTGATGATGAAGCCCCCCTGCCAGAAGGCATGGGTCGTATCCGTATCACCATCTGCACCCCTGAGGCTAACCCAGATTTCACCCGTGCCGTCAATGCTACCCCATGGGAAGACCCCGATCACGAATGGGAGCGGCTACAGACCTTCCGTATCCTGATCTGTGACGGAAACAATAAAGTGGTAAAAATCATCGAGGGCGACAAGAACCAGATGGCTGCTGTGTCAGGTACTTCTTATCCTTATAAACAGTCAGCAGATATCACAACGGAAATAACTGCTGGCACGTATAAGATTTATGCTACCGCAAACTATGCCGACGGCTATACAGTGGATGACACTGTCAATCCTGAGGCAACAGTAAAATTCCCCAACGGCTACAGCGCAACTGGCACAACTGAATTTGGTGATGCTAACCCCATTCCCATGACAGGCAAATTGGCATCTGCTGTCACGGTTAATGATGGGGAAACAAAAGATGCTGGCACCATCACCGTCTGGCGAGTCATGGCAAAGATGCAGTTCTACTTTACCAACGAGGCTTCAGAACAGATACAGATTATGGGTGTCGAGGTAGATCCCATCAATACTAATTCAGATAACCAGGGTCTCATTTATCTCTTCAGCAAGGACGACCTCACTTCCATTGCGAATCTTCCTGCTAGTGGAACTGGCACTGTCACTCTTCCTACATCTGGTGTCACAACGGGACCTGTATCACACGAGACTTCAACAGAAACGCCACTCCTGACACTTGCTGCCAAGAATGATGGCAATACAGATGAGGGTACGCTCTTCTTCTACGTCAACGAGACCAATGCCACCTTTACCACGACTCTGAACCAGTACTCGCTGCGGTTCAAGATTAAGAGAGGTGGTACCATCAGCGAACTCCGTTATGGTGTGACCACCCATTATGGCAATGGCTCAACTGGTCAGGATGGCTTTAATGTCATCCGCCGCAACGACTGGATACACATTCCCATCATTCTGACCGACTGGCATTACCGCATAGAGCCCCTTCCCTTTGTGCCTATTGGCGGCTATCCTGCAGCGACGGTCAGCAGCGATGGCCTGACAGCCACCTTCAGCACAGGCGGTATGATCGCCCTGCAGCCTTTCATCAAGAAGAAGGGCGATGCAACCTGGCGCGACTTTGGTGACCCAGAAGTTTCCTATGGTAAGATTTCATGGGAGGCCAGTATCCATTGGAAGAACGCTGACGGTGAAGACAAGGCTGTGTATAATAGTGACGGTTCTGACAGAGATGGCGCTGGCAAGATTGTCAAGACCGCTTTCGCCTACGACCCTGTCTCCAAATGCATCATTGGCGAGTTGAACAACGACGCGAGCGTATTAGGACATAACTATAAGACTACGTTCACTGTCAATTTGAAATTGGGTTCTTCACCCCAGTACGAATACACCTTTACGTTCAACATCGTCCTACAGTAGTAAGACAGAACAAAAAATATATAATCAGAGCCAGATAGTAATCTTTCGCTCTCCATTCGCTTAAGGCGTTCTTTGACATATTGAAGCACAATCCAGTGTAACCCGATTTAGTGGTACAAGGCCACCAATTTGGGTGGTACAAGAATGGCTGTGTAACCAAAAATGGGTTACAGACGTAACCTTTTTTGCGTTATTTCCTTGGTCGTATGACGAAAAAGTGTTAACTTTGCAGCGGATTCAAACTGAAATGTTTTATTACGCTATGGCAAAGAAAAACAGTTTACAACAGGTGTACGAGCAGTGGCAGCAGATGCAGCCACTTCCAGAGGACAGCCAGAGGCGGTTGAGTGTGAGATTCTCACTCGATTTCAATTACAACTCTAATCATATCGAGGGTAATACTTTGACATACGGTCAGACAGAACTGCTGCTGTTGTTTGGTCGAGTTGTGCAAAGTGTTGAGATGAAAGACTTGGAGGAGATGAAAGCCAGTGATGTCGGATTGAAGATGATGCAGGAGGAAGCCAAGATAAAGGATTACCCCCTGACGGAGACTTTTATCCGCCAATTACATAAGACATTGCTCCGTGAGGACTATCAAGTCTATCGAGACTTACCAGGAGGTGCCAAGACCTCCTTCACCATCCATGCCGGACAGTACAAGACACGTCCCAACTCTGTGATAACCCGCTATGGTGATCGTTTTGACTACGCTTCACCCGAGGAGACTCCAGCGCTGATGGCAGATCTTGTCAGATGGTACAATGAGCAAGAGCGTAAAGGTGAGATGCATCCTGTGGACTTGGCCATCCTGTTCCATTATCGCTATATCCGCATCCACCCCTTCGAGGATGGCAATGGACGAATAGCCCGTCTGTTGGTCAATTACATTCTTTCGCGTCATGACTATCCAATGATTGCAGTTCGTTCGAGAAATAAGAAGTACTATTTAGAGGCACTTCATAGGGCAGACCTGAAAGTTGGCCAAAATCCTTCCGAAGGTGCTTCGGCAACTCTGAACCAGATAAAGCCCTTCCGCGACTACTTCACTCAACTGATAGCAGACGAGATAGCAGGCTATATCACATTCCTGACTCACCAGGGAGATAATATCTGGTGGTATGACGGCGCGGTCGTCACCTTTAATAGTCAGACACCAGCGACGGTTTTGAGAGAGATGAAATACAATCCGATGATCCAGCCAGGGGAACTGGCAGAGATAGCCGGTGTCAGTCGTGTAGCCATAGTGAAAACCATTAAGCAGTTGACCGAGAAGGGTTACATCATTCAAGATGAAAACAGTAAGGTCGAACGGTGGCATGTCATCATTACAGACTTGAGCCGTTGATGACTCGTTTCCCTTTCTGGATTGTGCATCTTACTTTCGACAAATGAATGTCCTCGGCGGCCCGCTGCCGGGGATTTATATATATAATAATGTGTAACGACATAAAATGAGATAAAGCGATGATAATGAAACAGCTTTTCAGACATACAACCTCCTTGCTCCGCACAGCCCTGTTGTTCGGGGCTATACTCCTTTTTGGCACAGGCGTGAAGGGGCAGACGGCTGGCCTGCCCGATGCCTTCGAGACTATGGACCCAGCGACTATTATCGGCGATGGGCAGTATTACTATATACAGTTCTACCAATCTGCACTTGACAAGTGTAGTTATTTGACCGATTGCGGCGTGAACAACATAGCGAGATCAAAAGATTTTCTGCCATACGCCAATAACCGCTTGTGGACGTTGGAAGCAGCTGGTGATGGAGTGGATACACATTTTAGATTGAGAAATAAAGATGGGCATTACATCAGTTTTGGAACCTTTGAAGGCAGCCAAAGAGTGGGATGTGTTGATAATTTTGCAGCAGCAAGCATACTGACATTTCACCCTATTGGAAGCGGCGGTTATTACATTACTGCTTTTATTAATGGTAGTGAGAGTTACCCTATGTATCGACCCAGTTATGCTGAATGGGCAGGTTTAGCTTATAACACTAGTTATAGCAATGGTATTGCTGATGTTTTTCGTCTGCGCTTTGCCAAGCTGAAGAACGATGCAGCTTTCATTATTTATTATAGAGGAGAAGGTCTTAACAATGATGATCCGAATGCTGCTACCACTCGCCATTACCTCACCAATTCTGGAACGGACAATAGCGTTACCAAACAATCTGACGTGTCATCACGCCAATCCATCATACCGAGCAACAAACCACTATCCTCGCTACCTACATTAGCCGCCTATCATAAAGATGGACTGTGGACGTTGGAAGAGACGGGCGATGATGGTGGCTTCTATATCAAGAAGTACGGAACGAACGACTATCTGATTAACTCAAGTGGTAATTATAGTATCTTGGGCAAAAAAGATGAGTTAGGTGCTAAATACAGGGTTGAGGATATTGATGCCAGTCGCTATACGCCCGTTATGAAAGTCAATTACGTGCAGACCGCTTTGACAAAAGACATGTTTAAGACATGGGATGGCGATGGTGCCGGCGCCGCTGTGACCAACAACTCCCCTGGCGTGGATTTCAATGTCGGTAACAATGCTCAGTTAGGAACGGAGGCTATGGTTGCGGGCACAAGCAATGTTAATAATCTGATTTACGCTGACCTGAGTGAATATTCGATGATGGTTATCAACGGCACGCAAGACATGCAATTGCGTGTGCTGATGAGCCGTCAGGAGAGTGATAGCGGTCCATGGGTAGAGAAGGACGTAACCATAGGCGGCGACGGCAAAGCCGTGGTAAATTTGAGGAATCTGGGGCTTACCAATGGCAAGTTTGCCACCCAGACCACTTCAGCTACGGTGAAGATGACATACGTTGATGGTAGTAACGGTACTTACTATAATAATAGTACTAATAATATGCCTGACACCAGAAACACTTCGTATGGAGAGATTGCAGTGGGAAGTCCTGCTTATTGTGGTTTTAACAAGATTTCTGGTGACAATACTGTAAATCTCGCTAACGTAAGCTATGGTGTTAACAATATTGCATATTTGCAGGTGGATGCTACCACTATCAATGGGACAATTACTAAGGTGACGCTGAAAGGTGACTTTCAGCAGATTACAGCTCGTGCTCTACAATATGGCGTGGGCTATAACAACTCAACATGGTCATCGACTATGACTTGGAACACTGCCGACCGTTCTATCACGACGTTAGGCGAAGCACAGTATGTAACAAATAGCTCTTCAAATGACGCCCAACTCTCCTTTGACATTACTGGTGCTTTCACCGACAGCAAGATAAGAACCATCTTGGTCTACAACTTAGTAGCTGGCGGTGGCTACATCAAGAACCCGACGGTTGAGGTGGAATATACCCCGAGCAACAGCGGTGTCAATATCAGCTTCGCTCATCTGAACGCTATTAAGACGGGCTATGGTGGCCCTACGGGCACTATCAACTCAATCACGCTGTTGAAGGAAAATGACAACCGTTACCTGCATCATTCAAGTGGTGACGGCTATCAAGTTGATCAATGGACTAATTCATACGCTGACTTATGGAATGCCGGCTTCTACCCTGTGGAGGTAGTTGACAAGGACGAGTTCTATCAGGTGTTGCTAAAGTATGGTGACAATATGGTGGGCGTCGAATCCGACCAGACAGCGGCTTTGAAGCCCTATAACGATTTCAACCCCGATTTGTGGGATTTGGAGCAGGTTGACGACTATGGGCATTTCAGGTTCAGATGGTGGAACGGTACGTGCTACAATGGAATTGGCAATGCCCTGACCACCGCAGACCCGACAGGAAACGACATTGGCATCTATTCGAACAGCAACATCAACAGTATGTTCACCGTGCAGTGGCTGCCCAAGACCGAAAAACGAATCCCCTACGACGTGACCCACAAGGAGTCCAACGTTAGGCTCTACTACACATATAATCCCACTACTCCGGCACGGCAGAAAGTGTATGGCCAGCAGGGCTTGATAACCGACGCAGACTCAGAATGGTGGGACCGTGATAAAGGCACGCAGAAGGTGAACGAGTTTATTATCACCCACTATGTGAAGAAGGGCGAGACCGTGGAGTTCGGACTGCCCACGGTGCTGACCGACCACAACGACCACAGGCTCTTCCAACGCTGGTATAACTATGATGACGACAGAGACCTCACGGGCCTGAAGAATCACTTCCGGCTGAAAGCTGGTGGTGTGGAGGTGATGAGCTATCTCTACAACAATGGCATCGTGACGGGCGAGAAGCTCGACTGGGGTACCATCTTCCCCGGTGCCAGAACCTTCGAGCTGAACTACCTCACGTTCAACAACTGCGACGGACAGCCTTTCACCCTGGCCGCCGATGTATCGCGCTACAGCGATTTTGATTATGCCAATAAGAGTTCCCACCTCGAAGGCAACCTGCAGGAACCGTCGCTCACCATGCGCTACATCTACCAAATGCGCGATGCTAAGGTGATAGCAGCTGACCTGATGGACAATACGGAAGGCTCAGACAACTGGCTTGAGACGAAAGACTTCCACTTCCCCGCCACACGGGTAGCCTACGAGACCAGCAAGCCCGTAGCCTATCAGGGCGAGTTCATCGGCATCAAACACCAGTTCAAGGACTATTGGGTGTTCAACACCACCGACCAGAATGCTTGGACAGACAACAACCTGGAGTCGGCAGTCACGAACTCAACTTCAGGCCATATTGAGGTTGTCGTTGATGCGAATGGCACGGGCATCACGCTGGGCGGCAAGGACAACAAGGGCTACTACCTCTACGATGAGGGAAAGAACAACAACGCCAATTCAAAGGCTTACGGCGACAGTCGCTTCGTGGCTTTCAAATACCCTGCCAGTGGAACGGTGAGTGCCACGGGAGAAGACCATGCTGCCTACGTGAAAGTCTACTTCAATTATAATAATACACGCTACCAGATAGCCAAGTTCAAGATTGTCTTTGAAGAGAATACCAGCACCCTGCCGTGGACATCAGTGAACAGCTCCGCCCAAGTGAAGGGCACTGACCGTGACCCGAAGAATTTGGAAAAGAAGGCCGGACGTCCCATTGCCAAGGTGTCGTTTGACTATCCTACGGGAGCCACGTTCAAAAACTCTTCTGCTTATAATATCCATAATAATGGAGTGATGGAAGGTTTATGGGGTGAGATTGCCAACTCCAGCCCTCTGCCGCTGACCTTCGAGAAAACCAACTACGGCTTCGATGGAGATAACCCCAGCTGGGGCTCCTACGCGCTGGTGACCACCATGCCTACCAGATATGGTAACAAGAAAACAACGATGCCCGCCAACGATGCGACGTATGGCTATGGCATCGCCCCCGACGCGGGCATGCAGTCGGCCTTCCTCTATATCGACGCCTCGGAGCAGCCTGGCGACATCTGTGCCATTCCATTCACGGGTGAGTTCTGCTCGGGCGACAAGCTGATGTGTACGGGCTGGATAAGCGGCTCGAACAAAATGTTCGACGACAACCGCTGTCCCGGCAGCGTCATCCTCACCGTGAAAGGCGAAACGTTCGACGGCGAGGAGGTGCCCATCTACCGCTTCTGCCCCGGACAGTGCTATGAGCTGGACAACGGGACAGGCATAGACGGCGTTACAGGTTCCGACCACGTAGTCTGGCAGCAGTTCTACTTTGAGTTCAGCATCAGCAGGAAGTTCGTGCGCCAGTGGGTGGAGGTGAATAACAACTGCGTCAGTTCCACGGGTGGCGACTTCATGCTCGACAACATCGAGGTGTATGCTATGGTGCCCGAGGTGGACCCGGAGATGAATACGCCGCTCTGCGTGAACAATGATTACAGTGAGTTGCGGCTGCTGAAATTAGATGTCGGCTTTGATAAACTCGCTTTGGCTTCTGGCGTAAACACAGAAACAGGAGAAGGTGACCACAACTTCGGCATCGTGTTCCTTGACAAGGAGGTGTTTCTGAAAAAGTTTCAGGAAGGTCTGAAAACCTATAATGACGCCACCCTTACCCTTGCCGAGGTGGAGGCAAACGTCAATGCGGGAATTTATCAGGAAATTAATACCACTTATAAGCAAGCATACGAAGCGGCTTTCGACGCAGCCCTGTTAGGAACGCCTGACATTTGGGACTCCAACAACCCAACAGCCAATGAGGGTGCTGGCATCCTGAACTTCCACTGGAATCACAAGTTCGAAAAAAACGAATCCTTCTCTTTCGCCAAGGCCGTGAACAGGTTGAAGCCCATCTTCCGCTATACAGACCCGGTAACCAATGAGCGGCAACTGATTATGAACGGCAACTATCCCAAGCTGAACTGGAAACCCAATACAGACTATTACCTGATAACATATAATGCCGGTATAACCGATGTGAATATGCGCTTTAACGACTTCAACATCTGCTCCGACTGTAACAAGGCCAAGGTGTTCCAGTTGGATTCGCCCTTGACCATTCTGAGCATGGAGTCCTCCGACATCACACGCGACTATGCGTTCTGCGAGGGTAAGATTCCCACGCTGCTTGCCGACCTGAAGGGCTACAGCTATAACGGGGAAGAAGTGCCCCTGAAGAACCTGAACTTCGACTGGTGGTTAGGCGACCTGTCGGCAAGTCCGGCAATACTGGCCACACTCGACAACTATCACTCCCAGACATCAGCATCCGGCGTCAGGTTAGACGTGGCATTGTCAACCCTGCGTTCTTACTATCCCGACGTTACTTCGCTCGACGGCCTCTCTGCAACGGGTACGCTTACGTCCGGCATGATTGAGTATCTGCAGAGTCTGGTGGATGCCGGCCAGTTGGTACTCCACCAGAAGTCCATCAACATACCAGCCCAGAAAGCCTCTGAGGATGATCCCTACTTCTACCTCGTGGCCTGTCCCATTCATGACGGTTATTTCGACCTGGCCCTGAACCACGACAAGGCCAACGACGTGGCCTACTTCTGCGACGAGCCGCAGGGGCTGCGCCTGAAGGTGGGTGAGAAAGCACCTACACTGAAGTGTGGCTTCGTGCCAAATGAAAACGGCTTCACCAATTACGACTATTCTTCCGTCAATGATGCCGTGCTGAGTATCCGACTGGCAAAGAAGGCTCAGTTTGAGGAAGTGCAGCATGGTAATGTTAATGATAAACCGTCTGATACTTATAATACAACAGCAGACAATGATAAACATTTCCTGTGGCTGCCTATCCGTAATGCTGAAGTAGAGTCAACGGCGGCAACGGGAGTTGTCAGGAAATCTGGCGACAGTAACGAGAGCAACAACGACTATAATGTTTACTTGGCTTCTACTGATGACCCAGTTTGGGACAAGAAAATCTACCAATCCATGTCTCAGACTGTTCCTTCGCTCCCCATTGTTGGAAAGATTGTGAAGCTAAATGCCGTTAATACCAAAGGCAAAACAAATGTTGATCAGATTTCGAACCGCTTGTGCATCTACTTCATCAAGTATTTAACAGACCCTCAAGATGAGAATAAGGTTTTCGAGGTGCGTGAGGGCTATAGCTATACGCTCAGCCTACCCTACAAGGAGAATGCTGGTGATAACGCCTGCGACGGTACTATTCTTATTAATGTTAAGATTGTGCCGGATTATGAGGTGTGGACGGGGGCTGCTGGTAATACAGACTGGAACAACGACCAGAACTGGCGACGTGCCGATGGAAACACTTCGACTTCGACTTCAGAAAGCCCCGATGGTTCGAAACGAAACAACAATGAGTTGTATCGCACAGACAATCTGCCCGATGAGTCGCCGCTGAAAGACTATGTGACCAACTATACGAACTATCGTACTGCGAAAGACCGCATTCTGCGGAAGGGCTTTGCACCGCTCTATTGCACCCATGTACTGATGAAGAGCAATGAGTGGGGTGATGCGCCTGTGCTCTATGATGCACTTGATGGTGCAAACTCATTCACGGCCTCACCGTTCCCCAACCTACGTGACACTTCGACACCAATCCTGAAGTTTGACATGCAGGCCAGAAAGTATGACATCTGGAGCGAGACCTACGGCAGCACACCGGAAAAGGGACGTACTGGTGACCTTCTTGCCGAGATGTATCAGCTCAACAGCTGCGATGAGATTGCCTTCCAGCCAGGGGCAGAACTGCTGAACGCTCATCTGCTGAACTATAACAATGCCTGGGTGGAATATCAACTAGACATGAACCGCTGGTACCTGCTCGGCTCACCGCTACAGGGAACCATCGCTGGAGAGTGGTATGCACCTACAGGAACTGCACAGCAGAAGACCACCTATTATGAAAACGTGACCTTCGGTGATGGTTATGACCGCTATAGCCCTGCCATCTTCCAGCGCAGCTGGGACAAGGCCAAGGCCGTGCTCTATGAGGTAGGTTCGACATACGATCTTGCTGACAACCCCAATGACCTGGCATTGACAGATGGTAAGTTGCCTGGCTCCATACAACAGGGAACATGGAGTGGGAACTCGTGGAATATTTCAGGTGCCGACAGTTATCTCGACCGTTTAGGCTACAAGCCTTTAGGCAACAAAAAGGTGAACGTGGCTATCAAGGGCATCTGGAGCAATACATATAATGATGCCACGGTGGACTATACTAAGGGAGGCTTCTCTGTGATGGTGATGAATAACCTGAAGGGCGGAAGCAATGCCAATCCTGCCATCATCCGATTGCCGAAGGAGGATACCATGTATGATTATTATGGCTTTGACCGCACGGGTGCTGATAATCCTAATCAGTATGAGGACATTGGAACGAACACCCAACTGTCTGATGTGCGTACACTCAACCGCGCCAAGAACCGTGGTCGTCTGAAGACCGATTTGCTGCTGCCAGAATCGACTCATAAGCTGGAGAAAGAGGCAAGTAGTTATAAATATGGTGACAGACGTACATATACTCGTGTGCCTATCAAGGAAGAAGACTTGACAACAATGATAACTGGTATCAGTAATCATCAAGAGACTGTATCTGCTGGTATCTCAAATTTAGGCTACTACTTGGTAGAGAATCCATTCCCCTGTGGTATGAATATGGATCAGTTCTTTGAGACGAACACAGGTCTTGAGAAGAAATACTGGTTGCTAACGGCTACTGGTCAGCACTTGGTTCAGAAGGCTGCATCTGGTGATTGGATCGAGCAGGATGGTAATAATTTTGTAACAGCGAATGCCGTGGTGACTCCCGGACAGGGATTCTTTGTTCAAGCTACTACTGCAGGAGATGCTACCACCATTACTTTCAACAAGGCTATGCAGGCGCAGAGCCGCTATGGCGTGAAAGACTATAATAATGGTACTGATTATACCATCGTTGTCGGAACGAAGCAGAAGATGACAACCAAGACGGAAACGGTCACGTTAGATGATGGCACTACAAAAACTGTTACGATTGAGGTGCCTGAAGTCGATTCCGACGGTAACTATGTCATTGAAGACATCACAGAAGATGTAACTGTCTATAGCTATGTGCAAACCACAGAGAGTGATAAGAAGTATGCTTTGAAGGCTCGCACTCGTTCTGACGAGACAGACAGTCCGTTGGGTCTGGTCATCACAGCCCAACGTGGCGATATGCAGAGTAGCGCCTTGGTAATGCAGCGAGAGGGAGCCAGCAACGATTTCCTGCCCGAGGAGGATACAGAGACCTTCATCAGCTCTGAAGACTTGAAGAACGTGCCGATGGTCTACACACTTTGCGGACGACTGGCTACTACCATCAACAGTATCCATGACTTCAGCTGCTTACCGCTCGGCGTGGAATCGAACAGCTCTTCTCCTTGTACGCTGACCTTCCGGGGCGTGGAGACGCTGGGTGACTCGATTGCCTTCTACGATGCTCTGGAGCAGAAGCTCATGCCGCTGGAGTCGGGTATGAAGGTGACCGTCAGCGGACAGACACAGAACCGCTACTACATCGTGCGCAGCCTGAACCAGAAGGATGCCGCCGAGGAGACCCACCTGCAGATCTTCACCGAGGGCCTGACTGCCAAGGTGATTGCCTCTACCGCTGAGCCGATTACCAACGTGCGCTGCTTCGACACCGCCGGACGCCAGATCCATTCGGCCAGTCCGCAGACTTCGACGTATAGCTTCTCACTGCCAGCCAAGGGCATCTATATCATTGAGGCTCAGACCGGCAACGACCGCAAGACCGTCAAGTTGATGGCGAAGTGACTTTGAATATGTTCCGCTGAGTAATGGATGACCTCATCCCTAGCCTCTTGACCCCACCCATTGACCCCACCCCTGGCCCCCCTAAAAGGGGCGGGGAATGCAGGGAGGCTCTGAAAGGTGACGCATCGCCGAAGTCAGGAGCGGCAGAGTTCTATAATAAGAATTCCGCCGCTTTTTCTTTGGCGGTTCGGGAAAAAATAGTATCTTTGCAGCAAATTACAATAGAAACTAATCGAAAAGATAATGAGAAAGACTTTGATGGCATGCCTCGTGATGCTGATGGCCTGTGCGACGGCCGAAGGAAAGAAAAAGGTGAAGACGGTGGAACTCTGGCCCGACGGTACGGAGATCCCGGCATGGTTTAGTGATACCAGTAGGGTAGACCTGAGTGGACTGAAACGCTATGTGGTGACCGACTACGGCGTGGACCGTTGGGCCGACGGTGTGCAGACCAAGGAACTGCAAGCCGTGATTGACCGTTGTGCCCAGGAGGGCGGAGGCGTGGTGGTGATCCCACGAGGCACCTTCCTTAGTGGATCGTTGTTCTTCAAGCCGAAGACACACCTGCTGATAGAGGAGGGCGGAGAGCTGAAGGGCTCAGACCGTATCCGTGACTTTAAGATTGTGAAGACACGTATGGAAGGACAGACACTCGACTACTTCGCAGCCTTGGTGAACGCCGACGGCGTGGATGGGTTCACCATCACAGGTCCCGGCACCATCAACGGCAACGGGCAGAAGTACTGGGAGGAGTTCTGGATCCGCCGTAAGTATAACCCCCAGTGCACGAACCTCGAGGCTATGAGGCCGAGGAACGTCTATATTTCTAATAGTAAGAACG
>Ga0247608_10001727_pt1 | contig 29149 bp, 30 predicted proteins | sample 176DNAGHGlowgp2_FD_193490 | JGI IMG/M metagenome (GOLD analysis project Ga0247608, IMG submission 193490) | Sheep rumen microbial communities from Palmerston North, Manawatu-Wanganui, New Zealand - 1766 DNA GHGlow gp2 | ecosystem: Host-associated > Mammals > Digestive system > Stomach > Rumen ... | reverse complement strand
AGCCACCCGCATAAAGTTCGCCATATCTCTATCCGACACAGTCATAATCGAATGCTCACGCGAGGCCGTATGGTCTATCATATATCTCAGCGGCTCCAGTACCTCGTTCGACATCTTCAGCTCGCTCACCCGCTCTTGCGTCGACCTGACAAAAATCAGATTACTAATCGCCGGCACCAACTCCCTCCGCAGTTCCGTCGTTCCGTATATCCGTTTTATCCGTGTCATCTGTGTTCGTTCATCTCCGTGGTCCCGCATATTCGTGTCATCCGTGAGATTCGTGTTCGTCTCTCTCCGTAACTCCCGCATATTCGTGCCATCCGTGAGATTCGTGTTCGTCTCTCTCCGTAACTCCCGCATATTCGTGCCATCCGTGAGATTCGCGTTCGTCTCTCTCCGTAACTCCCGCATATTCGTGTCATCCGTGAGATTCGTGTTCGTCTCTCTCCGTAACTCCGTAATCCGGTACCTCATCGGCACAAAGTTCTCAATCCCCAGTCGGTCTAGCTCAGCCTTCACCTTCATCTCCCGCTGATACGTCACCCTCATTGGAAACCAAGTCTTAGGGTCACCACACATTGCTGTGTCGCGTCCTTGTTCTTTTCCGACCTCAGCCTTCTGTCTTCCAACATCAGACCTCAGACATCCTACTTCTTCCGTCGTCATCATATCACTCTGGTCTTCAGTTGCTCTATGAATTCAACTTTGTGCCTTCAAGGTACAAAGATAGTTAAATATTTCGACATTTCTCCAATCTTATACGATTTTTTAACAAAATCTCTCAAATAGTAATTAGATCGATACCAAATAATAATACAAAGTATACCACTCTCGTCTACTTCGCCCTGTCCCTTTTTCCTAAACTTTTTACCGTTTTATGCTCACAATTCATTTTTTCTTCGTATATTTGCCGCCAAAATGGAATCAATTTAATGATTGAATACAATTTCAAATATCGTTCAGAACTGCAAAAGCTTGAAGAAGAACAGGGCATATCATTGCCTCAATTGCACATCCCGGAAAGTAAACCAGCCTTCCGATATGTCTTCAGCGATAAGCCTGAAAAGAACCATTTGCCCGTCTATATTCAAAAGCCCCAAAGGGCAATTAGCGATGCTGACAAAAGCAGGCTATCCGCCTCTGGATATGCGCTCTCATGTTTTGAAGATGAAGATAAAGCAGTCACCCGATACGACGAATTGAGGTCACATAGTCCCAAAATCATGAACACCCTTGGTGATGCTTTGAGTTACGGTATCTTGACCGAATCCGACGGATTGATTACCGATGCTAACGATGACAGTCACTTCGATTTGTACGAATCTGCATCATGCACATTATCAGAAAAATTCCAAATTAAGAAATCACTCATATGAAGACTATCAACGGATTCGACATCACATTCGATTTCAGCAAGCTTATAAAGATTGCCGACCTGATATATTTCGATGGTCCGCTATTATCTCACTACATGAGTGAAAAAGGAGAGAATTATCTATTCCACTGGGTTGATTCCGATGATGTTTATAACCGATGGATAGTACTGCGCACTGATATTATTTCAATCCAGCAATATCTTGAAAAGAAAATCAATCTCCGATCTTTGACCGTCGAGGCTAATGATGGTTTTGTATATTCCGTAGATATCGATAACGACCTGAACTACACCAATATAAAAGCAGTTCCTGTTGCAGCATTGCCCGAGGATTACATTCCTACAGAGGAATCCTTCTACACATTCAAGGTCGAAGACGATATCGATTTATCAGCCCTGTCAAAGAAATATTCAAGTGGAATTCTTGAAATCCACATTAGCGGTAATGATGTCAGATATGGTAGCATGCCGTTCAACAAGTTTGCACTGATTATGCCTAAATTAGAGGAAATCAGGAAATCCATGTCTGCTAAATATTCCAACAACATAAAAAAAGCGCAGCAAAACTGCAATAATATGGTGAAGCAGGATATTGCACGCGAAATTGCCTTGGATACCAATTATGAATACCTGACGTCTATGGCTGGCTCCGTGAGAATTATCCTGAAGCCTGTAAATCAGCAGACTTCTTTCACTTCTACATATTCTGACGATTTTGCGAGAGATTTCACTGGTCTTTTTATTTCAGGCTATTCCAAGGAGTCTATCCAAAACTATTCAGAGACATACGACAAACAGACCATCAAAAAATATAGTGACTTCATGTCATATCTGAGCAAGGAGAGGTTATCTCTAGGTATTAAATGGTGTAACGTTGGTACAAATACAAGGATAAATCACGAAATCGACATCAAAGATGCCCAGAGGATCCTAACCAACCTCTCCGACTTCGAATATGACACAAAAGAAGAGATTAAAGTCACAGGCAGGTTCTATTCTATGAACATCAAAACCGGAAGTTATTCTTTTGAATCATCAGAAGGCGATGATTTTAAATCTTTAGGTTTCTTAGATGAGACAAGGAGACAGATGGCATTTTCTATTTCTTTCAATAAGACATATCAGGTAATCATCGAAAGAAAAGAATCAGAGCAAGTAGGAAGAAGCCCAAGTATCAAAGATGTCATCATTTCCTTTGTCGAATATAATGAATAAAAACAATCCGCCCCTGCAACTCCATCCAGAGTAACAGGGGCGGATCATCATTTCCAGTTCCTTTTCTAGTATTGCCCTCAAGGTGCCACAACCAAATATTCTGGCCTAACACCCAATGGCCTTCTCGAATGGCTCCTATTAAAGCCATTGTACAAAGGTGTAATAAACTGCCCCATCTCAGGATGTCCCACTATTTCCACATGCGCACCGTCTAGTTCGTCTCGTTTACACACATTTTGTGTTGCAGGGCAAGTATATCCATGTTCAGCGAAGTTGTAATTCGTATGTTCCCCCCAGTAATCTATCATTATTTCGTCTGCTTCTGTCCCTTCGGCATTGACAACAAGCACTTTTTCATTTCTCATCCGCTTAAATGACATATAATCAGGCCATTCTCCCTGAAAGTCAAAACGATTATCCTCAGGGTATAGCAGTATATTCATATCATCAATATATGTCATCGGGAAAAGCTTGATAATATCATCCAGCGATTCATTATAAGGACATTGGATATAAAAGTGTGGGAACATGCCTTCCAGCCCGTATTTCGACACGAGCAAAGTATCCAAATGGTTTTCAAATCCTTTCAGAAAATCTACAATCTCCTCAGGTGATGCACCTTCCGATTTAGCCATTCTCGTCACTTGATAGATGTGATACACTTCCCCATCGGGTAATTTCAACACCTCTTCATTATAATCTACTGCAAACTTATTTTTGTTGAAGTACATCATAGCTTATTATTATTTTGTGATTTGTCTCCATCTAGACCACAAAGAGGCATGCCCAATCCGATTGTTCACACCTCTTCATATCATTTATCTACCATAAAATTCCTTTAAGCAAGCTCTCAACGCTGGCCGTATTTCCTCAATCGTCACAGTACCGCCCCACATTCGGTGCACATACTCTGCCGTCACGCGCCCAAAATCCATTGAGCACGACCGCGCCTCAACCTCTAAGAATTCGCGCAATCTGGTAATCAAACTCTGATTCATATCCATTAAATTCGTTTCATCCGTGTTCGACTTGAAACTTGCATCTTGAATTCTGCAACTATCACCGAAGTATATCTGCTTCGGTGATTGGTTCATCCCCCCCATTCTTCATTTCCAGAATACACGTCCCGCTCTCCAATGCATGCACCGCATGCCATACACCAGCAGGAATACTCATTGCCACATTATCTACCCCTGGGTACATGTATCTCCTCCCTGTGTCATGTCAGGACCAGTCCCATGATATGTCACTTCATATTGATTTTTATAAATATCTGTAAAAAATTCTATATATTTCTTGATTTCTTCCTCTGTCAGTCGGTCTTGAATTAGATTGTACACTACCATTCCTTCCTGTGTCAGCGAAAATCCAGAGAATGAAAACTTATTATTGTTATTATCACCTTTTTTCGTCAGCTTCAAATCATACCCTTTCAAATGTATTTCAACACTCTCCCCTGTTTTTATATCATTGATAGTCTGCTCCTTTTCCACTTCTAATGGCAAAACAAGTCCCAACTCAGCCAAATGAATAATATCCGATTCCATTGTTCCAAGCCCTATCAATAATTTACGAGGAATGGAATCCTCAACAAAATATTTTATAGTTCTACTCACAAACTGTAAATCTTCCCAATCCATATCTCTAACCATATAGACCACCCGTTTATTCACCTTAGAAGGCCTGTATAGTTTTTCTTTCATCAGCCTCGCCCATAGTTTCTGAAGCGTTTCATCGCTTACAAACTGAGCTTCCTGAAAAAAACGTTCCACCCACTCATCGTCGTCTTTCCATTTCTCTGGTTGCTCATTATCGTTAATGAACTCCGTTGTAAACTTAGCAATCTTCATTATATTCTGACAATGAGCAGAAACACTCTCTGGATATTTCCCATCCATATTTTTAGCCAATTCTGCAGCAAATTTCAGCAATTCCAATTTATTGTCATTCAGCCTATCTTGTTCTTTTTGAGCCGCGTAATTCTTCGCTTGCTCGCTCACCCAGACATCATAAAGCTGTTTGAATGGTGCCAATACGTGTTTAAGACCCTTATACACCGAAACTATTAGAGCCATATTGGGTCCTGACTGAATTGCCGACTGAGCCAATGTAACTAACCATTCCATAATAAAATATATCTTCTCATTATTTTGTAATCTGGTACAAGTATTCCAATAGTTCCTTACCATGAGCCCATATATCCGTATACTCAGCAGGCCCCCCTTTCATCAATGCACTACTCACAGCTGTTTCTTCAGGTCTAAACCGCGGTGCGCCAATTTCCTTTTTGAGTCCTTCAATAAAATCATTGCTCATCCCATTGTTAGCAAATATATCGATGATAAAAGCGTACCATGGCAAGTCTTCTTTTCTGCTGGGCCAGTTTTGTATATCAACCAAATCTATCCCTAATGAATGGAAAAGAGTAATAACATATGTGGAGCACGACAATCCTTTACTTCCTTTGCCCAACGTCAAATCACCATTTCTGTCAAACGTAGAGTAATTCTCATATTTAAACCCGTATGGTACGTGGTAGGCTCCTGCGGTAATTTTTGTTTCTATCACTTCAAAAAAAGGAATCATAGCCTCTTGAAACATCGTCGGGATGTTGGGCTTTACCCATACTAAGAAATGTCCCCAATCATCATCTACTCTTATGTCTTTATGTGTAGCCAAGTGGAGTATTCGCAAAGTGTCGTGTATGTTATAGGCAACACCACAATGAGATAACTTGGCTCTCCTGTTCAAACTTACTACTATACCTACTTTACAATCTTCCTCCTTAGGTATCTCGTCAATATGATACACATATTCCGCTTTCATCTATCTGAGTCCGTTTAATGTATCAACTAATGTTTCGTATTCATTCAGCATCCTTGCCTTCTTGCAGACCATATCATAGAACATAGAACGATACGACAAATGCTTTTTTAACGAATAGCTTGCCATCAGGAAAGAAAGGTTCACACGAATATCAAAATCCATATCCATCACGCTATGCAGTATCTCATCACATGTATGGTAGTCCTTCTCTTCATGTGTATCCATAAAACACTCATATATAATAAACATTGCCTTATTGCGGTCATTATTTTTTAGCGTTTCTAGGATTTCATACACCTTTTTCCTTGCTTTTACTGTATAATTTATTGGCATCCGCCTTGTCAGTCGTATAGCTTTCGTTGAGTAATACGCATGCCCGCTCACCATTGGATCGCCATCAATAAAAGCACAGTTCGAGGTTACATTCTCACCATCATAATCTTCCTGTCTTTCTTCCGATGGACGGGATAATAAAGTAGCTTCTGAATCCATCGGATTACGAATAATTTCGCCTATTGTCGTATCAATTGGCGTTTCATTTCTTCTTACTTCAACAAGCATACCACTTTATTTGAATTTTGTCTTAGGTTATTCCACTTTTTCAGTTGGTCCAAAAGTTGGTTCATCGTATTCCCCTGTCTAATGTCACGATGATAATTGAAAGAGGCAATGATATAATCCTCTCTTTGTCCATTTATTATGCTATGCACAGGCTTAATATCCAACTTTAGCCTGGTCTCCGCATCAAAATTCTGACTAAAATAAGCCCCGTACATAGCGTCACTTTTGTTGAAATACGAATATATCTCCGTGGGATTTTCAGCAAAGAGATACGATGTCAGCTGATGATTATCTTGTTCATTATCAGTTACTTTCCATATATAGTTTAATCCAATCGCAATTATGGGCAGAGCACCTATTGCCTCAACCATTTTGGTAAAACGCTCTTTAACACACTCGTTCGCCTTACTTTGGTCATCTTCTTTGATAGACATCTGTATTTGATTCGGTACTATGGTTATCTGGCAGTCAGCAGACGATACTTGTGTAAAACCCGGAACAAATATGCCATCTTGTAAGAATTCCTCTGGTCTGAATATTTTCTTATCTACAAACCAATATTGCCCAAACATCGACGTGTTCAGGTTATTTGTTGCAAGCACTATATTTTGTGCTACTATCGTTCTTGTTATTGCCATAGATTTATATTTTTAATTATTGGTTGCTACATCGCTTTCAGGAACTTCATCTCTCCTTCACTATCACCAAAAACGTCTTGAATATCAACCCGATATCATACAGGAAGCTGTGCTTCCTTATACTCCAGAAACGACCGTTTACGAATTAAATGAGCCATTTGTTGCTTTTAAGAATTGCTTTCTTTCGTCGCGTGTTAGAAATTTAAAATCTGTATGTGGATAGAAGCGGAAATGAGATCTATCTATCAAATAATCATGATTCAAGTTTTCGAATACTTGATATCTATCTAAAACATCTTTAAAATGCAACCCTTCATTTTGGTCTCTCGCATACTTTGATAATGCATTGTAGAATAGCAATGCGAGTTCCTCATCTGACAACTTGGCACATAGTAAGTCCGTGTATTTTCTACTTATATCATAGTTATTCCAATAATTGACCGAAAATTTAATAGTGTTATAAATGAATCTGAAATAGAAACCGATATAACCATTTTTGGCTATAAAGTCTTCGTAACATTTTGCCGCAATACCTTGAGTGGCCTCAACCTGTGATAGCACATCATCTGGCTGTATTTTCAACTCATTTTTCTTCATTTCCACAGCCTTAATGAAAAGTTGATACCACTCTGATATTGTCCCAACTTGATTTTTATCTTTCAATATTTGAACAGCGTCCTTCCTAACTTGTTCCAAGGACAACAAGAGATTAAAATATGTTGTTTCAAATGATGCTTGGTTTTGCAATTCATTCTGTCTCTCAAACTGTCTATATTGTGTCGAAAAGGTCTTCCACATCAAGAGGAAAGAGATAAATGACAGAAACACCCCTATCGTTCCAGAAAGGAAGTCACCAATATTACCCATGAAATCCTTTGAAAAAGCACAATCATTCCAGTTTACCTTAGAAAAGAATGTAATCGATATAACAATAAAACAAATCATTGTCACAAGAAATGACAACAATATGAATAAATGGAAGAATCGTATTTTCATTTTATTGGTTATTTTCCCATTGTTGTTTGATATCACTGATTATAACATTTGCCTGTTTATCAACAGATGCAAAGGTAGGATAATGGTTTTTATCCAATGTTACCTCATTGGTAATATCAAGATAGGTCCCCAATTTTCCGATATCTTGCATTGAGATTGTACGTGATGCTCCTCCTATCTCAACTTCAAACTTTACATTTTGATACTCTACGTCAGAAAGCGAGCATATGTTCGTTCTTTTCTTATTCTTCAATTGCTCAAATCTTACTTTCATCTCATTAAACCATGACAAGATATTAATACTCCCATTCCTAGGTGCATTCAAGGTCAATTGCATATTATTAACCTCACTATCATTAAGGTTACCGTCAGAGAGCTTCGATGGAGTTATATCTGAAAGTTTGACATGATTGAAAATAACCTTTTTAGCGCCACCAATTGTTTTCATGTGTTTTTTCAATACCGACTCTAAAGCCATTGGTTCCAGCGAAACAACATAATCTTTTACGTTGGCACCAATTTTAGCAGACACAGCCTCAATCAGTTTTTTCTCGAAGATAGTCATAATACCGAAATTACTGATTCTTTCCAAGATTAGGACAGCTCTTTTCGTACCCTGAGGTACATATAGCATGAAATAGAAGGGGCGTAACAAGGCATCTTTTTCCTTCTTTTCTTTAGTCTCTCCTGTTTCCACATTAACAATATTCTCTTCTGTCCCATACTCACCAGACTCAATAAGCCCTGTTAGATATGGTTTCCGAGGCTTCAGAATGTCCCCGTTATCATCTTTCATGATTCTAAAGAATCGTTTTTCTGCAGTATCGTTCTTTTGAGACAGATTTGCTTTCTCTTGTTCTATTTCTTTTTTATACATTATAGAACAAAGCATGTCATAAGCTATGTCGTACAAACTTGTTCCATTATCGAAATCCGTTAATACTAACCTGTCATTCCGATTACCCAATCTGTGAATAGTGATCGAATAAAGAGCTAAACTATATGTCTGAGCCATACAAAAAATTAGTTATTGATATACTTCTGCTGTCAACACCTTTACTATATCCTATATTCTGGAGATACATAAGGACAGTCCTATTGGTTACTTCCTAGATTACTTCTAACCTTGTCTGAGTTTTACTCTAGTCGTATATGCTGATGAGTTCTAATCTCTATCTCGTTTGCACAAATCAAACTAACATGATAAATATCATTGTATTCTAATAATCTCTCTGGTGATGGATAGAACTGACTAAACGGAATCAATTCGTCGTGTTCTGGCATAGAAACCACCCAAATATAACGATAATCCCTTTCATCAAATAATTGCTTAACATCACGCAAATAAATAAAAGTATCCCTAACTTGCGACAATGCCTCTGTGAAATTGTCCATAACTGTACGAGGCTCATTACCACAATACTTCAATTCCACCAATATTAGCCAACCACGCTTACGGGCTTTGTCAGACACAAGCATACACTCACAGTTAGAAGCCAGTAGCCCCCCCTTGTCTTTGAAATATCCCAGGTTCTTTTCAAAGTTTACACCAAGTACAGAAATGTGCTGGTGATTTATGAAATGCAGGCTTGCTATGTCATTCAAAGGCAGATTTGACATAACAACACCTTTCTTGTGAGTTAAAGGATTTTCCTCAACATAATGTGTATAGTCACCAATATAGATATCAGACTCAAACCGTTGTGTAGCATTAAACAAAGACTCCATACCACTCAGTCCTTATACATCAGCAGGTTCTGAAAATCTTTCATCACTCCACCCATCACGTTATTAAAATAGTTTTTTCTAATCAATCCGTCTTTGTCTTGAATTGTCCAATTAACAGCATTTTCGTCATACACTTTCATCCTTCCATCTTCAATCTCCCATACTGCCACGTCACTCGGTACAATATTGATCTGATTGTATTTATATTCAGCCTTTTCATCTTCTGGAATTTCATCCTTGACAAGATTAGCCAACAAGCAATTATTTAATGCATAGAGGATATATGGACTATGTGTAGTTATAACAGCACGGTGATTCTTCCCGTGGTTGAGACAAGACAGCATATAATATAGCAAGTCACACTGCGTCTCTGGGTATAAATTCTGCTCTGGTTCCTCAATAATAAATTGAGTATGCGAATAAATCGTTCCCTTCAAAATTCCCATCATCCGTTTAGACAAATCATCTATATGACTGTCCACGAAATTGTCACTGTTTTCTCGAAGGTTCTGAACAACTTTCAGCAATTCTTTTTCTTCAATAGGCGAATAGGGTTTTGCATTAATGTATATGCCATTTGAAAGCCAGTCAAAAAGAGTTAGCAGAGGCACTATAGATTGAATGCCACTTGAAGCCGTATCAAGATTTACAATCTGCTTTTCACTAAGTTTTATAACATTTGCATCTTGTGCTGTTGCATAAAACTGAACACTTAGATTTAACACATCAAGAGGAGTATCCAATGTATAATGACGTTTCGCATCATACCAACTAGTTACAAAATCCTGTAGATTGTCCCTATCTTCAGCATACTTTCCCAAATTTGGCACTCTTGATACAAAGTTTCTTTCAGCAGGAATATAAATGACCTTGGGATTAAAGAAACTGTCATTCATAAATGCAATTTTGTCTAATTTATTTTGGACAATCCCAACAAATCCTATGTCATATTTGTCACAGTCTTTTAATGTACAATTATAGAAATAGCTTATATTTTCACCAAGATAAATAATTTGGGAATCATTACCAAAATATGCTCCAGTTAGCTTATGATATTGTTTTAACCTATTATTCAAATCGGGAAGTATATCAGAATCAGCATCCATAAACTTTTTCTTTTCCAGCCATGAACAAAAACTGATAATCTTAGCCAATGTGCTCTTACCACAACTTTGTGGCCCCATAAACACATTTACTTTTTTCAGTTCAATATCAATGTCCTTAATCGGACCTACATTTTTAACTATCAGCCTTGCCATATATACCGATTAAATATCTTTTATGCCGCAAAGATACAGATTTTTTTTCAAATTCAACTACTTTTTTACAATAAATGTGTCAATTAGCCGTATTTCGCTCGATTATTAGGTATACTTTTGAGGCACTCATTATCTTTTTAACCCTGTATCTTCCTCAATTACGCCATCTTTGTTATGACAACCCAATATCATAGTTTCACCCCAACCCATCGAGCCACCATATCGACCGTCTTCAGCACATAGCACCACGTCCTCTATAATCGATCCATCATCCCTATGCGTAGCCACCCGCACCTTTCCTCGCAGAATCACAAATGTTTCATCCTTCGTTGGATGTTTATGTATCGGCACCTCAGTTCCTGGTTCCACTGCATTCAAGAACCTGTGACATTTCTCATCAAGGCTCTGATGAAAGTTATAATTCATCCTAAGCCTTGGCGAAGCCTTTGCTCCCTCTGTTACTTTGTCAAGAAGTTCTGTATCGATAATCATATCGTCTTATATTCATGAATACTTGTCCCCTCCTCCATCCTTCCCCAGCGCAGCCTAATAAAACTCTCATGTTTCACCCTTTAGGGCACAGGCTTCGTGAAACATACCAAAACTTTGATGTAGAGCGGTTTCTGCTCGAAATCAATTAAGCTTCCCAATATAGGGGGAAGTTTGTTAGGGGTGGATGTCTCTTTGGTTCCTTTTCTCTGCGCCAGAGAAATGAACATAACCTTTTGCTTCTTTTCGAAAAGAAGAAGAACACATCTCTTTTGGTTCATTTTCTCGGGACGAGCGAGAAAAGAACATCTTCCTCACACTTCTCTCAGAAGTCCCACTGGCACATACGCAATCGCCACGCTTGCTATACCTTCAAGTTCTACGACGACCCTTTTGCAGTGCTTTACGCGGCGAATCACGCCCGTCACGCCCTCAAACGCACCGCCCATAATCTCCACGCGTTTGCCTTCTTTGCCAACGACCGTCTCGTTATCCAAGAACATCACACTATCATCAGTCACAGAAGCCACCCGCATAAAGTTCGCCATATCTCTATCCGACACAATCATAATCGAATGCTCATGCGAGGCCGTATGGTCTATCATATATCTCAGCGGCTCCAGTACCTCGTTCGACATCTTCAGCTCGCTCACCCGCTCCTGCGTCGACCTGACAAAAATCAGATTACTAATCGCCGGCACCAACTCCCTCCGCAGTTCCGTCGTTCCGTATATCCGTTTTATCCGTGTCATCTGTGTTCGTTCATCTCCGTGGTCCCGTATATTCGTGTCATCCGTGAGATTCGTGTTCGTCTCTCTCCGTAACTCCCGTATATTCGTGTCATCCGTGAGATTCGTGTTCGTCTCTCTCCGTAACTCCGTGGTTCCGTCTACCCGTCGCTCCACAATCCGGCACCTCATCGGCACAAAGTTCTCAATCCCCAGTCGGTCCAACTCAGCCTTCACCTTCATCTCCCGCTGATACGTCACCCTCATTGGAAACCAAGTCTTAGGGTCACCACACATTGCTGTGTCGCGTCCTTGTTCTTTTCCGACCTCAGCCTTCTGTCTTCCAACATCAGACCTCAGACATCCTACTTCTTCCGTCGTCATCATATCACTCTGGTCTTCAGTTGCTCTATGAATTCAACTTTGTGCCTTCAAGGTACAAAGATAGTTAAATATTTCGACATTTCTCCAATCTTATACGTTTTTTAACAAATAGAATTGAGCCGCAAGCAAAACCTGCTCACGGCTCATTTCCTTTTCTTTCTGCCATAATTGTTTTAGAATTTCACTAACTCCAGCCTTTCAACCAATCCGCTGAATTTCTCCTGAATCAAGTCCTTTTGTCTCGTACTCGCCTTTGCAAGCCCGCTCTTGTACTTCCTCATGAGAGACGGATTAATACCCAGACTCTTTGCTAACTCTGAAGCATTGATAAATGGAAAACTCATAAAGAAGGCTGACATGTCATACCTATACTCCACTTCCAAATTCTCTTCATACCATTCGGGATAGGTGCCTTTTTTCTCTTTGTAATAGTCGGCCTGTTCCTTAATCTGTTCCACAAAGTCCTTCTTTGCTTCTTCTTCCGTGAGTCCGTAACCTGTTACGGGAATCACATCTTCAAGTGCATAGATGCCGTAACCTCCGTCACTTGCCTTTTCTATAACACCGACTAACTTCTTGTCCATAACGATAAGTTTTGTTGTTAAATGAATGTACTGAATTCGACGTTAATAAAAATGATGTTTGTTTTAAATTGTTATTTTGTTTAATTGTGACCCTTCATTTAAAAACCACCCCTGGCAGTTTAAAGGGATGGTGTTGGACCATGTCCTTTCATTGTTTTTTAATACCGGCATCCTTCAGCATTTTATTGAGAGTCCCTTTCGGTACTTCTTTCGAAGGGTGTCTGCCCACCGGGATGAAGTGATCGTAGTCAGGATGCACATAATGCTCGTGCCTGCTACCTCCATCTTTTCGCCACCCATGTTCTTCGAGTAGCTTGTAGAATTCACTAAATTTCATAATCAGCAATTATTTATTCGTGAAATATGGTGCAAAGGTAACATTTTCGTTTCAAATCTCCAAATATTTTTGGAACAATTTCGTTCCTTGACTCTATTTTTAACATTTAAGTCCCCTGACCCACCTTTAACTTTGGGGGCCTGGGGTCGAGCCCCAAACGGATCATAGGAAAAAAGAACCATCGTATCTCCTCTTCAGCTTTTTTATCAGTTCCGGCAAAATTTACGATACATAGCACATATCTACATCCATGAACCCTGAACCATTAACCATGTCATCGACTTTGTCGCTTCGCTCGTCGAAGAACCCTTAACCAAACCCCACCCTACCGTGATGGCATTTCGGTTAATCCTAATGCGTTTATAATTCATGATAATGACATTTCGGTTAATCCGGATGCGATTAACATAAAATGAAGACGATGATATATATCGAACGTTACATAAAGTATTGCATAGCAGCTGCAATGTCTATCATTGCAGTGGGAGTCGAAGGTAAGACCATTTATGTGTCTTCATCAGAAGGCACAGAGACGAATAATGGCCTTTCTGCTTCTGCATCCGTAAACACCATTGCTGCTGCGTTGACAATGGGAGATACTATATTATTGAAAGCTGGCGATGTATTTTATGAAACCATAGAATGCCGGAATAAATATATTAGTCGATATGGCGAAGGGCATAATCCAACGCTTTGTGGCTTTAAGCGAATAAAGGAACCCAACTGGGAGCAGATAGAGCCAAATATTTGGAAGTTGAAACTGAATAGCGACAACTTTACTGGCTTTACCACACATAAAGAGTTTGTCAATAACATAGGATGTATACATGATTATGATAACGACCAGATTCATGGTAGGCGTGTACAACTGAGGAATTATCTAAAAGAGGACTGGGATTTCTACCAGACGTCAAATCATAAGAAAAACGTTTTAGATTCTGAATTTGACTATATCTACCTCTATCTTGAGTCAGATCCCAATTTACTTCATTTGGAATTTTCTGTTGGCTTAGCTGCCGCAATGCTAGAGGGCACAAAGGTTGATAATTTGTTTTTTACTGGTTTTGGTCAGGGGCTTATTTGCAAATCCAATGTCACAGTTAGCAGTTGTCGGATTGACGCAATTGGCGGCAGATGTTATGTAAACGAACTTGATTTCTGCAGTCAGGGTAGCGGTGTTCAGCTAGATGCAAATGAAGGCGTGTCAAATTGCAAGGTAAGCGATTGTTGTATTACGCGCTGCTATGAAGCAGGAGTGTCCATTCATGCTTCGTATCAAAATAAGATTCCAGTAGATGGTGTTACAATATCGAATAACTTGATAGCCAATTGTGGAAGAGGTCTTGAAATTGTGATGTCAAATGTGACAGATGTAAACTTTGAAGACTGTGCTTTTGTAAGCAATACAGTTCTTGATAGCGGGAATAGTGGTTTTGGTTATACAGATCAATACTTCTCCACTAGTCATATCTTTATGGATTATGGCATGAAAAAGATAAATTTCATATTTGATGATAACATCTTTGTAAAAGGGAATTTGTATTTGTCTTCAATGCCCTCCAATAATAATCAGTTGAGCGATTGGCAAAATAATACTTGCTATCTTCTGCCCACCGATATAATGATAGGGAGTATATTTGTTCAGCGTGGTGCCATCACTGTCAGCGGGGCGGGTAAATTGAAAGATGCTCTAAAATTGTTTAAAGAAGAATCAGGAGACAAGTCTACACGATTTGTACTCTGTGATGAAGCTAAATTAGAGAAAGAATTATTACGCAGAATCGAACAGAAAGGGAAGTAATAAAATTATTAGCAAAAGCAATAATCTATGAATAAGGAAAAGATACTGGAACAATTTCATTATTTCAATATTCAATCTGACATTGACTCCGTATATGGAAACTGGGCCGTATCAACAGATGGTGATGTGGTGAATTGTTTATTTCCTTATGCCATCCTTGCTATCCATTTTAAAGATACCGATTGGATAGAAAAGATGAAAACTAAGGTGTGGTTCAAACCGGAATGTGAAGATTCATTGAGTAAGGCTTTAGAGAGGACAAAAGAATTAATTAAGTAGAAATGTCGCGAGACACTATATAAAAAATCGTTATGTATGGGGCGGGCTCTTATCAGGGTCTCTCATAAGACAAAAGGTTCAATAACCTGATAATCTTGCCCCGCTTTTATAAATAATAGAATTGCAAAATATAATGAGAAATAATCACATAGTAATAATGGCTGGTGGAGTAGGCAGTCGTTTCTGGCCGCTGAGTACTCCTGAGTATCCTAAGCAGTTCATTGATATATTGGGCTGTGGACGTACTTTGATTCAACTCACTGTTGATCGTTTTAAGGGCATATGCCCTATACAAAACTTCTGGGTGGTAACCAATGCAAAGTATGTAGATATTGTAAAGCAACAATTGCCGGATATTCCTTCAGATCATATCCTTGCAGAACCCGCTGCACGCAATACGGCACCTTGCATTGCTTGGGCATGCTGGAGCATCAAGAAGGAAGACCCGAGTGCCAATGTCGTTGTAACACCCGCAGATGCAGTGGTAATGAACCCTGAGGAATTCCGTAGGGTGATAAGCAATGCACTTGCATTTACTGAGAACAAGAATGCTATTGTAACCATTGGCATTAAGCCCTCACGCCCCGAAACTGGCTATGGCTATGTTGAAGCCAAAGATGTTGTGGAAGGTGAAATCTGTGGCGTTGAGGCTTTCAAAGAGAAACCAGACCACGAAACAGCAGAGAAATACCTAAAGGCTGGCAATTATCTATGGAATGCTGGCATCTTCGTTTGGAACATAGATACGATCACTGAATGCATTACTAAATACAAGCCTAATATAGCTGCAGATATGGATAAGATTGCTGCAACAGGTGATGTAGCAACAATCTTCCCGCAGTGCGAAAAAATATCCATTGATTTTGCTGTAATGGAACCTGCAAGTGTAGATAATCTGGTTTACACTCATCCTGCTGATTTTGGTTGGAGCGACCTGGGTAACTGGGCTTCATTGCATGATAAGTTGCAGAAAGACGATAATAACAATGGTGCAGTTGGTAATATCAAACTATATGAATGCAGCAACTGCGTGGTCCATGCAGAAGACGCCAAAAAAGTTGTTCTTCAAGGTCTTGATGGATATATCATGAGCGAGAAAAATGGGCAAATACTTATTTGTAAACGTTCTGAAGAACAACGCATCAGAGAATTTTCAGCAGAATAAAAGAAATAATAAATAACAGTTTAATTGAATTTAATATGGCTAAGAAAGCATTAATAACAGGTGTAACCGGACAGGACGGTTCATACCTTTCTGAGTTCCTTCTGGAGAAGGGTTATGAAGTACACGGAATAATCCGTCGTTCGTCGGTAGATTATCGTGAGCGTATTGCTCATCTCGAAGGTCAGCCTCACTTCCACCTTCATTATGGCGATATGGGTGACTCAATGGGTTTGGTACAGGTGGTAGATAAAGTTCAGCCTGATGAGATATATAATCTGGCAGCACAGAGTCATGTACAGGTTAGTTTTGACTCACCAGAGTTTACGGCTGATGTTGATGCCACTGGAGTCCTGCGTATTTTGGAGGCAGTTCGTGCCTGCCACTTGGAGAAAACCTGCCGTATTTATCAGGCATCAACATCTGAACTTTATGGCAAGGTAGAGGAAGTTCCTCAGAATGAGAATACACCTTTCCATCCCTATAGCCCATACGCTGTTGCAAAGCAGTACGGTTTCTGGATCGTGAAAGAATATCGTGAGGCATACAACATGTACTGTTGCTCAGGTATTCTGTTCAACCACGAGTCTGAACGTCGTGGTGAAACTTTCGTTACTCGTAAAATAACTCTCGCTGCAGCACGTATCAGCCAGGGGCTGCAGGATTGTCTGTATTTAGGAAATATGGACTCATTGCGCGACTGGGGTTATGCAAAAGATTACGTTGAATGTATGTGGTTAATTCTACAGCAAGAAAAGCCAGAAGACTTTGTAATTGCTACAGGTGTTCAGCACAGCGTTCGTGAATTTACCGACTTGGCTTTCAAACATGCTGGTATTGAATTGAAGTTTGAAGGTGAAGGCATCAATGAGAAAGGTATTGTGGTCAAAGGTCCTGAGAATTTGATTGGTAAGACAGTTGTTGCTGTTAGTGAAGATTTCTATCGCCCCACTGATGTTGTCAACCTTTGGGGTGATCCAACAAAAGCCAAGGCTGTACTAGGCTGGAACCCAAACAAGACGAGTTTTGAGGAACTCGTTAAACTTATGGTTGAAAGCGACATTGCAAAGGTTGCTGCTGAAGGAGCAGCTGCAAAGGTGCGCACCAATCTTGCAGAGTACCTCGAAAAAGGAATCGTTAAGTAAAAAGCCTTCAAAAAAGTGATACGTCATCTTGCAGACATAGCTCCCATCACCACGTCTCATGGAGTAGGGCAAAAACGTGTTCTTTTATCCAGCAATGAGTCCGGTTGCTCGCTCACACAGATAGCAGTAACTGAACTCAAAGCAGATGAAACCGCTGTTGCTCACGTGCATCCTGATATGCAGGAGGGATTTTATGTCCTTGATGGAGACTTGGAAGTTGACCTTGACGGCAAAAAGACCGTTTGTGGTAAGGATACCTTTGTTTATGTAGAGAAATGCACGAGTCACGAGATGCTCGCTCTTACGGATAGTCGTATCATGACTATCGGATGCGTTATCGAGGCCAGTCGCAACAAACTCTATCCCATGCTCTTCAAGCAGAACCGCAAGACGCTGGTATGGGGAACAGAAGACTGGACAGTCTCAGGTGTACCTAATTCTGAGTCAGAAGTGGAAAATGGTACGTGGGCGCGTTACAACCTGACGGAGGTCATATCACGCAGACCGGAAGAAATCCTTGGACGGCAGACTGCACTCAAGTACAATAACCATCTACCGCTTCTGGCAAAAATTATAGATGCCCATCAGGATCTCTCCATACAAGTACATCCCAATGACGAGATGGCCAAGCGCGAACATAACAAGTTTGGCAAATCAGAGATGTGGTATATCCTAGATGCTGAACCAGGCGCATATCTCTATGCAGGCTTTAAGGAAAAGATAACTCCAGAGCAGTATAAGGAACGTGTTGCCAATGGCACTATCACAGAAGTCCTTGCAAAACATGAGGTACACAAAGGCGATGTGTTCTACCTCCCCTCTGGCCGTGTGCACGCTATTTGTGGAGGCATCAAACTTGCTGAGATACAGCAGTCGTCTGATGTCACCTATCGCATCTTTGACTATAACCGTCCTGGACTGGATGGTAAGCCACGAGAGTTGCATACCGAACTGGCAGCAAAGGCTATCGACTACACTGTCTATCCGGAATATAAGACACCACATGCAGAGAATATTGGCAAAGCCAATGAAGTTCTGAATACCCCATTTTTCAGCATTAAGATAGTGGAAACCAATGAGCCTTTTCATAGAAATATGATAAAATACGACTCTTTCATTATCATTATGAATATTGGGGAACCGTTCACTATCCGTGTGCGTGCCACTGGTGATGAAGTGCTTGTGCCTGCTAATTCATCCTGTCTCATACCAGCTGCAATTGCTGATTATGAACTTATTCCTAATCATGGCTCTGCAAAGGTGATGGAAGCATTTATCAACTACAAGAAGTCGATAGGAAAAACAGTAAAAGACTTCTTCCATCTGTTTTCAAATTAATATTTATATGTTGGACAAATCATCTAAAATATATGTAGCAGGCCACAACGGACTTGTTGGTTCTGCTATCTGGAATAACCTGAAGAGTAGGGGTTATAATAATCTTATTGGTCGTTCTCACAAGGAACTGGATTTGACAGATCAAGTGGCTGTCAAGAAGTTCTTTGATGAAGAACAGCCCGATGCTGTTGTGCTGGCTGCCGCTTTTGTGGGCGGCATCATGGCCAACATGCTCTACCGTGCCGACTTCATCATGATGAACATGAAGATCCAGTGCAACGTGATTTCAGAGGCATACGCACATGGAGTGAAGAAATTGCTCTTCCTGGGTTCCACCTGTATCTATCCCAAGAATGCACCCCAACCCATGAAGGAGGACTGCTTGCTTACCAGTCCGCTGGAGTACACCAACGAGGAGTATGCCATAGCCAAGATTGCCGGCCTGAAGATGTGCGAGAGCTATAATCTGCAGTACGGCACCAACTACATTGCCGTGATGCCCACCAACCTCTACGGCCCCAACGACAATTTCCATCTGGAGAACAGCCACGTGATGCCCGCCATGATGAGGAAGGTGTATCTGGCCAAACTGTTGCACGAGGGCGACTGGCAGAAGATCCGTCGTGACCTCACTATCCGTCCCGTGGGAGCCAACATCAAGGAAAACGGTGAGCAGGTGCGCTATGTGATAGATGGCAATAGCGATGAGGCACTCATCCGCAAGATCCTGGCCTGGTACGGCATAGAAGACAATAAGGTGACCCTCTGGGGCACCGGCACACCCCTCCGCGAGTTCCTGTGGAGCGAGGATATGGCAGATGCCAGTGTGCATGTGCTCTTGAATGTGGACTTCAGTGACATCATTGGTATAGAGAAATACTCCAGCGTGCATTATGGTGTGGCTGCTGACGGAGTGGTTGACCGCAACCACAGTACCGGTCGTGGCGGCTATATCCCCAACCTGGGCGAGATCCGCAACTGCCACATCAATGTGGGCACTGGCAAGGAACTGACCATCCGTGAGCTCTCCCAGCTTGTTGTCAAGGCCGTAGGCTTTGAGGGCGAAGTAGCCTTTGATGCTAGCAAGCCTGATGGCACTATGCGCAAGCTCATTGATGTAAGCAAGCTGCACTCTCTGGGTTGGACGCACAAAGTTGAATTAGACGAAGGAGTCCAGAAACTGTTTGATTGGTATAAAGATAGTTTGACGTGTTTGCACTAATCTCAAGAATCAATATGTTTATTTGTAGAAAGTCATTTGCGAGATGAAGGAAGGGATAAACTATGGTACTCTTGCTCATATTGAATAAATGAACGGATAACATCATGTTAAAGTTATCCGACTCGGAATATTATTTTTTTAATAATTGAATTATAGCGTGGTTGAAACACATACAGACAAAAGGAGAATAGCAAAAAATACACTATACTTGTACATACGGATGCTTATTATTATGTTCGTATCCTTGTTTACTCAACGTGTGGTACTTGATAAACTGGGAGCAAGCGATTATGGTATTTATGCGTCCGTAGGTGGTGTGGTGGCTATGTTAGGCTTTCTTAATGCGACTCTTAGCACCGGGACATCTCGGTTCCTCACATTTGAACTGGGGAAAGATAATTACGATAGTTTAAAAGTCACATTTTCAACAGCCTTCTATTCACATCTCATCCTTTCTGCATTAGTTGCCATTATTCTTTTAACTGGTGGTGTTTGGTTTGTTGAGCATAAACTCGTTATTCCCACTGAGAGACTCGACGCAGCTGTATGGGTTCTAGTTATTTCTGTCTTTACAACAGTGGTATCTATAACACAAGTTCCATACACCTCAGTTATTATAGCTCATGAAAATATGGGCGTATATGCTTATATTGGCCTCTACGAAGCGGCTGCTAGACTCGGTATTGTTTATTTGTTGACTTTAGATACATGGGATAAATTAGTTTTTTATGCGATTCTAATAGCCCTGGTTCAGATTTCTGTTTCATTATTCTATCGTTTTTATTGTATACGCCATTATGATGAATCTCACCTTCTGAAGCGCTTTGACATGCCAGTTTTCAAGGAAATGATGTCTTTCTCATCATGGAGTTTAATTGCAAATGTTTCTCAAGTGTTAGGCATACAAGGATTAACAGTTGTAATGAATATGTTTTTTAATCCAGTGATTATAGCAGCTCAACAACTTGGTAATCAGATCAATTCAGCTATATGTCAATTTAGGAATGGTTTTGTAACAGCTGTTAATCCCCAGATTATTAAATTATATGCCAAAGAAGATTATTCGGAATCAAGAAAACTGACGTTAGAAACATCAATCTATGTTTTTGATTTGATGTTGCTTTTAAGCCTACCGCTTATTGTATTGATGGAACATGTTTTGAATTTATGGCTAGTAGATGTTCCAGATTATGCAGTTGTTTTCGCGCAATGGATCCTTGGGGCCAATCTTTTTGGAACCTATGCATGGATGTTATATACACCGATGATGGCTAGTGGACGACTGAAAGAGAATTCCTTCGCGAGTGTGTTTGTTACAATATTTGGAGTGATAGCATTGTACTTCATCCTAAAAGCTGGGGGAGGAGTGATGTGGGTACAGTATCTGACGTTGGCCACAACCCTACTTTATAGTTACGTTGTTAAGCCAGTTATTTTGTGTAAATATATTCCAGATTATAAATGGACATACATATTAAATAATACATGGCAGATGATTAAAGTTTCAATTTTTCCTGTAGCTATAAGTATATTTATTTACAGATATTGGCCTGTATCTAGTTTCTGGATAATGGCCCTTCAGACAATTGTCATCATGAGTGCAGTTGGAGTATCGTCTTTGGTGTTTATGGACAAATTGATGCGACAGAAGTTGTTTTTTGTTGTAAAACAAAGATTGCGAATTCTTTAATAAATAAAGAAAACTTTTTAGTATGAAAGGAATCGTTTTAGCTGGTGGTAGCGGTACTAGACTTTACCCTATTACCAAGGGTGTGAGCAAACAGTTGCTCCCTATCTATGATAAACCGATGGTTTATTATCCAATTTCTGCATTAATGCTGGCAGGAATACGAGACATTCTCATCATCAGTACGCCATACGACCTCCCTGGATTTAAACGCCTGCTTGGCGATGGCTCAGACTATGGAGTAAACTTTCAGTACGCAGAACAGCCTTCACCAGATGGACTTGCGCAAGCTTTCATTATAGGAGAGAAGTTTATTGGTAATGATAGTGCCTGCTTAGTATTGGGTGACAATATTTTTTATGGTGCTGGTTTTACAGGCTTGCTACGCCAGGCTGTAAGTGATGCAGAAGTCAATGGTAAGGCGTCAGTATTTGGCTATTGGGTTTCTGATCCAGAGCGTTATGGTGTAGCTGAATTTGATAGAGAAGGTAATTGCCTTAGTATAGAAGAAAAGCCCAAAGAACCCAAAAGCAACTACGCTGTTGTTGGCTTGTACTTCTATCCAAACAAGGTCGTAGATGTGGCCAAACAGATTAAGCCCTCTGCCCGTGGTGAACTTGAGATTACCACAGTGAACCAAGAATTCCTGAAAGACGGAGAACTTAAGGTGCAGGTGTTTGGCCGTGGCTTTGCTTGGTTAGACACCGGAACTCACGATAGTCTTGCTGAGGCTTCAACCTTTGTTGAGGTAATAGAGAAACGTCAAGGCCTAAAAGTCGCCTGCTTGGAGGGCATAGCATACCGCAATGGCTGGATAAACGAAGAGAAGATGCGTGAGTTGGCTAAACCCATGCTTAAAAATCAGTATGGTCAATATCTTTTGAAGGTTATTGATGAGATGAAAGAGGATGTTACGTCATTGACGCTTACACATCCGGAATTGAAATAGAATTATTATGAACTCATACAAAGAATCCCTGATATCAGGATTAGAAAAACTCCTTGCCGACCCGAAATGTTTCCTTCTGGGTGAGGACATTGCAGATCCCTACGGTGGTGCATACACCATCACAAAGGGTATGTCTGCCAAGTTCCCCGGCAAGATCATTAACACCCCCATGTCTGAACAAGGTTTCACCGGCCTTGGCGTAGGAATGGCATTGGCGGGTTACAAGCCTATGATTGAAATCATGTTCGGTGACTTCAGTACACTGATCATGGATATGATTCTCAATCACGCATCCAAGTTTGTGGAGGGCTTTGAAAAGAAATTGCACCTAGTGGTGCGTGACCCGATGGGAGGCTACCGTGGCTATGGTGCAACTCACAGCCAGAGTCTGGAGAAACTCTATGTAGGCTTGCCCAACATAGCGGTTATTTCTCCGTCTGTACTTCACGAACCGGGTGACTTACTGGTAAAGGCTATGGAACTGGGTGTGCCGGTAATCTTTGCTGAAAATAAGCTGGACTACACCCGCAAGATGTTCAAAGCAGAAAAGATTGCCAGTGCATTTGACATCCAATACCACGGAGGTGATTTCCCCATTGCAGAAGTTACCTTCCCGGATGAGGAAGCAGAAGTGACCATTGTAAGCTATGGCGGCCTGATTAGTCCACTGCTCCAGACCCTTTACGACCTCTATATGGAAGAGGAAGTGGCGGTCCGCTTGCTGGACATCTCAGGCCTGAGCCCCATGGACTTTGATCTGCTGCAGAACCTGCTGAAAGATAGTAAGAAGGTGTTGACCGTGGAAGAAGGCCACATTCCGTTTGGTATTGGTGATACCATCATCAGCCAGATGGTACAACGTGGACTGAAAGCCCAGTTCAAGACCATTGGTGCCAGCCAGCATATCATTGGAACCTCCAAGGAGGCTGAAGCACTGGCATTGCCGCAGATGGAAGATATCAAAAATGTAGTACTTAACTGGTAAGGAGGAGCAACAATGGATAAGAAAGAAGTATTATACAGAATGATGCTCATCCGTGAGATGGAGCATAAGATTGAATCACTCTTCTCTCAGGGCTTGCTCCGTGGAACCACCCACTGCTGTATTGGACAAGAGGCAGTTCCTGCAGCCATGAGCTACCTGATTGACATCAATCGTGACTACCTGTGCAGTGGACACCGTGCTCATGGTCTCTCCATGATGATGACCATGAAACCCGAAACCCTTCTGGGCGAAATTATGGGTAAACCCTATGGTATGGCCAAAGGACTAGGAGGAAGTCAGCATGTGTATTATAAGAACTACTTCACCAACGGTATTACCGGTGGTATGGCCACCATTGCCACGGGAATTGCCTTTGCCTTGAAGCAGGAAAAGACAGACGCCATCAGTGTGGTGGACTTTGGTGATGGAGCTATGAACGAAGGTTACGTATTGGAAGCCTTCAATCTGGCTGCAGAGATGAAGCTCCCGGTACTCTACATTCTGGAGAACAACGGTTATGCCATGAGTACTCCCGTAGAGACAGCCAATCCATTTGTAGTGTTTGAAGACCGTGTAAAGGGCTTTGGATTACCTTACACAAGGGTTGAGGCCAGCGACTTTGACAACCTTTACAGTGTACTTGAAACTGCTGTGAAGAGAGTAAGAGAAACTCGTGAGCCTCAGTTTGCGGAAGTGCTGACACACCGTTTCTGCGGTCATAGCAAGAGCGATAAACGCGCTTACATTCCTAAGGAGCGTGATGACTACTGGCACGAACACGACTGCATCAAGAGCGTTGCAAAGCAACTCTCTGAGCAAGATGTGAAGGAAGTGGAAGAAAGCGTTGCCGCTGAAATTGAAAGAGTTTATCAGTACTGCACCAGTCACTGATGAAATACGTTAGGCTACCCGAAGACGAGCAACACAAACTACCCTTCTATCTAGCGATGGAAGAGTACCTTGCAGAACACTGTGGGGAAGATTTGCTGTTTACTTGGCAGGTTGAACCCACAGTCATCTTCGGACGCAATCAGGTGATGCTTGCAGAAGTCAACGTAGATTATTGCGAGCAGCACCATATTCAATATTATAGAAGAAAAAGTGGTGGCGGTTGCGTGTATGCAGACAAGGGAAACATCATGATTTCCTATATCACACCCAAAGTCACTTCGGATGTAGCATTCAATGGCTTTCTGAATAATCTGGCAGATGAGCTGAAAAAACTAGGATTTGAGGCAGTCAAGACAGAACATAATGATATTCTGATTGGTGGTAGGAAAGTTTCCGGCAATGCGCTCTTCCAAAAAGAAAAGGCAAGTATTGTTCACGGAACTTTGATGTATGACGTGAACTTACAGACACTGATGGAGGCTATTACACCTCCCAAACAAAAGTTAGAGAAACACGGAATAGAGTCGGTAAGACAACGTGTAGTGAATTTGAAAGAATTAGGACTGAAATTGTCTGTTGAAGAACTGAGGAACCATATTGCACAGAGTTTGTGCGATGGCGAGAAGGTGCTGACAGATGATGAGGTCAATGAGATACAAAAGATAGAACAAGGGTATTATACCCCTGAATTCTTAAGAGCGAAGTAAATGACAGATCTGATTATTATAGGTGCAGGCCCTGGTGGGTATGAAACTGCGGTTGAAGCAGCCAAGAGGGGAATGACCGTTACATTGATTAATGACGGCCCTTTGGGAGGTGTATGCTTAAACGAAGGTTGTATTCCAACCAAGACTTTCTGCCACTATGCTGGAAAGGAGGAGTTTGCTGCTGTTGCAGAAAGAAAAGAGGCTGTGGTCGGCCAACTCAGGAATGGAGTGGCTTACTTGTTGAAGAATCCCAATATCACCATTGTTGAGGGTAAGGCTAGTCTCAAGGACGCACAAACCGTTATTGTAAATGGTGAGGAATATGCAGCCAAAGACATCATCATAGCAACGGGTTCCAAACCAGCCATACTGCCTATCCCTGGTGCAGATTCAGAGATAGTCCTTACATCTACGGACGTTTTGAACTTGAAAGAATTGCCGGAAAGCATCTGTGTAATTGGTGGTGGCGTGATTGGTTTGGAAATGGCTTCTTATCTGCATCGTTTTGGTGTAGAGGTGACCATACTAGAATATGCTTCACAGGTATTGCCCAACTTCGATGCAGAAGTTTCTAAGCGATTAAAGATGCTTCTCACAAAGCAAGGTATCAAGATAGAGACTGATGCTCAAGTGACAGCCATTGACGATGAAGGTTTTGTAACCTTTCAAAAGAAAGGCCAGGAATACAATGTGGAGTGCGACAAAGTGCTGATGGCCGTAGGCAGAACGCCTAATACCTCAGACTTGAATCTTGAAGCCGAAGGCATTGCATATAATAAGAAAGGTATTGAGGTTGATGATAATATGCAGACTTCCGTACCGCATATCTATGCCATTGGTGACGTGAATGGTAAGATGATGCTGGCGCATATGGCTACCTTCCAAGGCACAAGAGCTTTGAACCACATTAAAGGCAAGGGTGATAAGATTAAGTTCAATCTGGTACCCGCTGCTGTCTTCACCATTCCTGAGGTTGCGTCTGTTGGTTTGACAGAAGCTCAATGCGATGATGAGGAACTGGATTACAAGGCCGTCAAGGTTCCCTTTGGTGCCGTTGGTAAGGCTGTGGCTATGGGAGAGCCTGATGGTTTCTGCAAATTGATTATTGACAACGAAACGAGAACCATATTGGGTTGTCATATCATGGGCGCTCATGCTTCTGATTTGATTCAGGAGGTGGTGACTATGATGAATCTGGGTGTGACCATAGATGATGCCAAGGACATTATCCATGCCCATCCTACATTGAACGAGATAATACAAATATCAATAAACGTGTAATCAAAAATTATCAAATTATGGAATATAAAGGCAAATACAAGGATTTAATAATCCCAACGCTGAATGTCAATGATACGAAAGTGACTATTGCTGACATTCAAAAGGAGCAATTAGATTACATAAAAGAGGGTGAAGTATTGTATTGTACTGAGACCTCTAAAGCTACCGAGGAGTATATTGCAGATTTCTCAGGTTATGTAGTGCTTTTTGTTAAAGATATGGATGAAGTTGAGATTGGTAAGAGTGCCGGAATGATTTTCGAGTTGAAAGAAGATGCAGAATCATGTTTTGCAGAATTTAAGGCAAAGAAAGATGAAAAAAGTAAGAATGCCAATATTAATGCATCCAAAAAGGCCATAGCATATGCTGAAAAGATTGGCTTGGATCTCACATTAATTAAGAAAAGCGGGATTATAAAAACTGAGGATATTGATAATTATTTAAACAAAGAGAATACGTTTACTCAAAAAAATAAACGTGAGGAATCTTTATATAAGAGCAACGATGTTGTATTAGTTGGGGGAGGTGGTCTTTGCTTGTTGATTGTAGATGCTATTAATCTCAGTAGAGAATATAATATCGTAGGTATTGTGGACGATTACGCCACAAAGGGAGAAATGAGATATGGGTACGAAGTTCTAGGGCCTATAGAAGAAACTTTAAAGGCACTTTATTATAAAGGGCTTCGATTGGCTGTAAATTGCATGGCTGCTATGGAAAGTAGTATAGACAACCCTCTTTTCTTTGCAAGGCGAGATATTGCTGCAAAGATTAAGTCGCTTGGATATTTACTGCCCAATATCATTCATCCTAATGCAAAGCTTGAAACTTCATGCCGTTTAGGCGAAGGTAACGTTATTCTTTCTGGAGCTAATATTGGTAGTTGTGCTGTTATTGGAGATAATTGCTACATCAATACCAATACGATGGTATCTCACGAATGCATTATTGGGAACGGGGTAAAAATTGCACCAGGGGCAATATTGGCAGGCAGAATTAAGGTTGGAGAGAACACCTTAATAGGAATGGGGGCTACAATCTACATGAACCTAAAAATAGGAGCCAATGTGGTCATTTATAACGGTATTTCGGTGTTTACAGACATCAGTGATAATAAGGTTGTAAGCAAATAAAAATGATGGACCTATGATTCAATCACTCGTAACAACTAAGAGTACAATTTCTACCGATGCGGAAATTGCGAATTGGATAAATAAACGCAATACTGAGGTTGAGGTTAAGATTGACCGTCAGCCATTGGCTCAGTTAGAGGGTTGGCATTTTGATGAAAGCATGTCGCTCCGCCATAACAGTGGAAAGTTCTTTTCCATTGAAGGAATCCATGTGGAGACGGACTATGGCAAGGTGAATAGTTGGGATCAGCCTATCATTAACCAGCCTGAGGTGGGTTTCCTTGGGATTTTGACTAAAGAGATAGATGGCGTGCTTTATTTTCTGATGCAGTCTAAGATTGAACCAGGGAATGTAAATAATGTACAGGTATCACCAACTCTTCAAGCGACTAAGAGTAACTTTACTCAAGTGCACCAAGGAAAGAAACCGGCATACTTAGACTATTTCGTCAATGCTAAGCCCCATCAAATACTTCTTGATCAATTACAGAGTGAGCAAGGTGGACGTTTCCTTCGTAAGCGCAATCGCAATATAATCATCAAAGTTGATGAGGATATAGAGTTGCTCCCGGATTTCCGTTGGATGACATTGGGGCAGATTAAGGAGTTGATGTATCATGACAATATGGTGAATATGGACACTCGTACTGTCATTTCAGGTATTGACTTTTCTAAGTACCTTACTCCATTGGTTGACCTTGGTGAAATGAGTGATTGGGGCCGTTCGTTGATAAGGTCTATGCAAGAAAAGATAGGTTATTACACCATGGATGAAAATATTTCATGGCTTTCGCGCCAAAAAGCGATGTATAACCTTCTTGTAACATCCAAACCCCTTAAAGATGTTCAGGGATGGAATATCAACGAATATGATATTTCCCGTGATGATGAAGAATATTTCAAAGTTGTGGGCGTTAAAGTGACCATTTCTAGTAGAGAAGTTTCTTCTTGGAGCCAGCCTTTAGTTCAGCCCCAACAGCAAGGACTTTGTGCTTTTATCATTAAGAATATTGGAGGTGTTCCACATTTCTTGGTTCAAGCTAAACTGGAGTGTGGTAATTATGACGTGATGGAATTGGCTCCGACAGTTCAATGCCTTACAGGAAAGTTCTCAACGAGTACCACTAGTTTGCCTTTCCTGTCTTATGTATTGAATGCACCTAAAGAACAGATAGTTTTCGATACATTACAGTCAGAAGAGGGAGGGCGTTTTTATCACGAGCAAAACCGTAATATGCTGATTAAGGTCGGAGATGATTTTCCAATAGATGTTCCCGATAATTATCGCTGGATGACTCTTAATCAATTATTCAGCTTCTTGAAGTTCAATAACTTTTTAAATATTCAGGCAAGAAGCCTGCTTTCTGCGTTAAAATTTAAATAGTAACATACATTATGAGAATTCCATTTAACAAGACGTACCAGACTGGTGACGAGGAAAAGTACATG
>Ga0247608_10001724_pt1 | contig 29195 bp, 25 predicted proteins | sample 176DNAGHGlowgp2_FD_193490 | JGI IMG/M metagenome (GOLD analysis project Ga0247608, IMG submission 193490) | Sheep rumen microbial communities from Palmerston North, Manawatu-Wanganui, New Zealand - 1766 DNA GHGlow gp2 | ecosystem: Host-associated > Mammals > Digestive system > Stomach > Rumen ... | reverse complement strand
CATTTTTGTTATGGCTATATTTAAGACATCTTTTCCTGTCCGGTACTACGAAACGGATCAAATGGCAGTGGTTCACCACTCCAATTACATCCGCTATTTCGAAATAGCCCGGGACGAGATGATGGTCCAGCTGGGTTTCCCGATTGAAAAGTGCGAAGCCAAGCTGGGCGTTCTGGTTCCCATCGTGTCCGTGGAATGTCACTTCCGGCATCCCGCCCGGATGGGAGATGTGCTCACCGCCACGGCCGAGGTGAACAAAGTTCCCATGGCCAAAATGGTCATTGGGCAGGCGGTTTACAACCAGGACGGAGTCCTTTGTGCCGAGGGAACCGTAACGCTGGGTTTCCTGAACAAGGAGACTTTCATGCCGACGCGCTGCCCGGAGCCTGTTGTGAAACTTTTTGAGGAAAAACTAAATCTTTAACAATTATGCTTATTTATCCGATGATGCTTGGAACCTGGGAGATTGTGGCCATCGTGGCTGTGGTTGTTCTCCTGTTTGGCGGAAAGAAGATTCCCGAACTCATGAAGGGAGTAGGCAAGGGCGTTAAGAGTTTCAAAGAGGGAATGAATGAGGTGGAGAAAGAACTCAAGGACGAGAACTACAACAAGGACGAGAACAAGTAGTTTGGAAGGGAAGGACACAGAGATGTCCTTCTGGGACCACATTGAGGCACTGAGAGGAACGTTGTTCCATTCGGTGCTGGGCGTAGGTTTGGCTTCCATTGTATTCCTGGCATTCCCCAAGCCACTTTTTCAGGCTGTTTTCTGGCCCACGAGAGCAGACTTTCCTTTGTATCGGCTGCCGGGGCTGGAGTTTTCCATGGATTTGATTAACATCGACTTGTCGGCCCAGTTCTTCTTCTACCTGAAGGTGGCTATGCTGTGCGGCCTGGTGGTGGCCTTCCCTTATGTGGTCTGGGAAATTTGGAAGTTTATTGCTCCGGCTCTCTATGAAAACGAGAAGAAGGCGGTGAGGAAGGCTTTCGGCCTGTCTTCCCTCCTTTTCTATCTGGGGGTGGCTGTGGGCTATTTTGTGGTGTTGCCGGTGTGTTTGATGTTCTTTGTGAATTTTTCCGTCAGCGATGCCGTGGTGAATACCATTTCCCTGAGCTCCTATATGTCGCTTTTCACCTCCATGGTGTTCCTGATAGGCATCCTGTTTGAATTTCCTACCGTGATTCTGGTCCTGAGCAGTTTGGGGGTTGTGACGCGGGATAACTTGAAGCAATGGCGTAAATACGCATTTGTAATTATCTTAATATTAGCGGCTTTCATTACACCAAGCGACCCTTTTTCCATGTTCGTTCTGGCCATTCCTCTGTATGGCCTCTTCGAGCTGTCCATCCTGCTTTGCCGTAAACCGGAGGAGGAGGACACGGAATGATTACTGTAAGCAATGTAACGGTGGCCTTCGGCGGCTATGTCCTGCTGGACGGAATCAATTTCCACATTTCCGAGCAGGATAAGATTGGCCTGGTGGGAAAGAACGGGGCCGGCAAGTCCACCTTGATGAAACTGATTACCGGGGAACAGGCCCCCACTTCCGGCAGCATTGAAAAGCCGTCCGGAATCCGGATTGGTTATCTGCCCCAGGTGATGGAACATCATAAGGGGCATTCGGTGATGCAGGAAGTCCTTTCCGTCTTCGATCATTTGAAGACGATGGAGGTTGAACTGCAGCGGATTACGGATGAACTTGCAAATAGAATAGATTATGATTCAAGCGGATACGCAAGATTAATTGAACGCTTGAATGAAATAAATGACACCTTGGCGCTGGAATCCGGACTCTCCCCGGAGGCCCAGGCGCAAAAGGTCCTCCTGGGCCTGGGGTTCAAGGCCGATGAGTTGGACCGCAACACGGAAACCTTCTCCCAGGGCTGGAACATGCGCATCGAGCTGGCCAAGATTCTCTTGTCGGCCCCGGATGTGCTGCTTTTAGATGAGCCCACCAATCACCTGGACATCGAATCCATCGAATGGTTTGAGGATTATCTGAAGAATTACCGCGGTTCGGTTCTGCTGGTGTCCCATGACCGGAAGTTCCTGGATAATGTTACCACACGCACGGTGGAAATTTTGCTGGGACATGTTCATGACTATAAAGTTCCCTATAGCCAGTATGTAACTCTCCGTGCAGAGCGGATGGCCCAGCAGACGGCGGCTTATGAGAACCAGCAGCGGATGATAGAGAAGACGGAGGATTTCATTAACCGCTTCCGTTACAAGCCCACCAAGAGCAACCAGGTGCAGTCTCGTATCAAGGCCCTGGAGAAGCTGGAAAGAATTGAGATTGACGAGACGGACAATGCCCGGCTTTCATTAAAATTTCCTCCTGCGCAACGTTCTGGTGATGTGGTGTTTAAGGGCGTTGACTTAAAGGTTGGCTACCCGCAAAAAGTAGTTTTCTCCGATGCGCAGATTGAGATAAAAAGAGGGGAGAAGGTGGCACTGATCGGCCGGAATGGGGAAGGCAAGACTACACTGATGCGGGTGATTATGCGGGAACTGGAGCCCATTTCCGGAGAGGCCCGCCTGGGGCACAATGTCCATATCGGCTATTATGCCCAGAATCAGGAAGACATTCTGGACCCCTCGGAGACCGTTTTCGGTACCTTGGACCGGATAGCGGTGGGGGATATCCGCACTAAGCTCAGAGATATCCTGGGGGCCTTCCTTTTCAAAGGAGAGGATATCGACAAGAAGGTGAGTGTACTCAGCGGTGGGGAACGGGCCCGCTTGGGGATAGCCAAGCTGATGCTTTCCCCATATAATGTCCTGGCCTTGGATGAACCTACCAACCACATGGATATCCGCTCCAAGGATGTTCTGAAGCAGGCGCTCCAGTCCTTTGACGGCACGTTGATTGTGGTTTCGCACGACCGTGATTTCCTGGACGGTCTGGTGGACAAACTGTATGAATTTCGGGACGGCCGGGTTAAGGAGCATTTGGGCAGTGTGCAGGAATTCTTAGAGAAACGGAAGCTGGAATCCCTGCAGGAGCTTGAAAGGAATACTGCAAGTCAAGAATTGCAAAGGCCTGTTACAGAGAAAGAATCGGCAAAAAATTTTCAGGCTCAAAAGGTTCTCTCCAAAGAGCAGCGGAAGCTCAAGAACCGGGTGGATTTCTTAGAGAAGGAGATTGCCGGGCGGGAAAGCCGGATGGGGGAGATTGAGGCTCTGCTGGCCAATCCTTCCGAAAAAGACGATATCATGGAGCTCACCCGTGAGTATCTGGAGCTGAAGATGGCTCTGGAGGCCGATACGGATGAGTGGACCACCCTTATGGAGCAATTGGAACAATGATTTACGATTCGCATATGGACACCCCGTCCCAGCTGATCAGGCTGCGGAACCTGGGGATTGACAATCCGCACGCACACGTGGATTTCCCGAAACTCAAGGCCGGAGGCGTGGACGGAGCCTTCTTCGCCCTCTACACTCCTGCGGAGATGGCGCCGGACAGCGCTACCCGTTATGCCCTGGAAATGCTGTCGGCCGTTTATGATGCGGCCGATGCCAACCCGGACTATGCTGCCGTGACGTTTTCTCCCGAGGAAGCCGCCCGGAACAGGGAGGAGGGTATCTTTTCCATTTTCATGGGGATGGAGAACGGTTCTCCCATTCAGGAGTCCCTGTCTCTTCTGAGGACGTTTTATCGTTTGGGGGTCAGTTATGTGACGCTTACCCATAACGGAGATAACGCCATTGCCGATTCTGCCGCTGAAGCCAAGCGCTGGGGCGGCCTGAGCCCTTTCGGAAGGGAAGTGGTGAGGGAAATGAATGCCCTGGGGATGATGATAGACCTCTCCCATGCTTCCGACAAAACATTTTGGGATTGCATCCGGCTTTCGGAAGCGCCGGTGGTGGCCACTCACTCCTGCTGCCGGGCTCTTTGCTCCCACCGGCGGAACCTCACGGACGAAATGCTGCAGGCCCTGGGGGAGAAAGGCGGTTATGTGGGCATCAATTATTATCCTGCTTTCCTGAGTGATGAGTTTGCCACCCGCCCCGGGGAGGCAGCCTTGATGGATGAGGCGGAAGCCGTGGAAGCGGAGTTCATCCGGGAGCCTTCCAACTCCGCCAAAGTGAATGCATGGAACCGGATGCAGGAAAGGTTAATGGCGCAAATCCATCGGCCGGGCGTAAAAGAGATTGCCGATCATATTGACCATGCCGTCCGCTGGGCGGGCATCGACCATGTGGGAATCGGCTCCGATTTTGACGGCATCCTGGTTCCGCCGGAAGGGCTGGAAAACGTTTCCAAGACACCGGCACTCATAGAGGAGCTGGAGCACCGCGCTTATTCCCGGAGCCAGATTGACCAGCTCATGGGCGGAAATTTGATGGCCGTGTGGGAGCGCGTGTCAAAGTGCTCTGAATAAGCACTTTAGCTCGGTTTTTTTAGAATATGAAACAAATATGTTGCAGTTATTAACATATTTGTTTCATATTATTTATATCAATAAGTTAGCTCGGAAATCATCTTCAAGCGCAAAAAGTTCAGGGCAGAGGCTGCAAAGCGCTCGATATTGCGTTTCCGGTCGTTCTTGTAGCAGTATTTTACGGTGTAGGTAGAGCGGGGCGTGGCCACTCCAATCCACACCGTTCCCACCGGATTGAATTCATCTCCGCCCGGTCCGGCCAGGCCGGTGGTGGCAACGGAGTAATCGCTGCCGGTGAGTTTTCTCACTCCCTCCGCCATGGCTGCCGCCACCTGGGAACTTACCACCCCGTATTTTTGGATGGTATCGGCCGGAACTCCCAGCACCTTTTCCTTGACGGAAATGGCGTAGGAGGTGACGGAGCCCAGGAAATAGGCCGATGAGCCGGCTACCGATGTAATGAGATGGGCAATTTCTCCGCCTGTGCAGGATTCGGCTGCAGAGAGGGTGAATCCATGCTGTTTGAGAAGCCTGCCCAGCTCTTCTTCCAGGGAAGAATCTGCTTCGGCATAGACAAGCTCTCCCAGAATCTCCTTGAGGGCGGCCAGTTGCTCCTCCATCCGGCGGCCGTTTTCTTCCGGATTTCCACCGTAGCAGGAAAGACGCAGCCGGATGCCGGTCAGGGGATTGGGCAGATAGGCCAGGTGCATATCCTTGGGGAGGGCGTCTTCCCAGGGAGTGATGAGTTCGGAAAGGGCGCTTTCCGCTATCCCGTACACCATGACGTTCTTATGGAGGATGCTGTTGATTTCCTGGTGTTTACGGATGTCTTCCAGGATGGCCGGAATGGCCCCGACCGCCTCGTGAGGAACGCCGGGAAGGGAATAGAGCGTTCCGCCGCCCTTGATATTCCGGAAAACCATGATGGGCGCCGTTCCAAGCTCATTTACAATGACTTCCGCCGTTTCAGGGACATCGGCCTGGGCGATATTGATGGGAAGCACATCCAGTCCCCGGCTCTGCAGGATTTCGTGAACCTTCTTCAGCTGACCGGGATGGGACACCATTTTGCGGCTGCCGCTGAGTGTGGCCAGAACTCCTTTTGTTATGTCGTCCTTGGTGGGGCCCAGCCCTCCGGTAGTGATGACGATGTCGTGGCTTGAGAGCTCCCGGATAAGGGTTTCCGAGATATCTTGGGCATTGTCGGAAATGGAAAGCATACGGCTCACATGGATGCCCATTTCCTCCAGACTGCGGGCCAGTTCCCTGGAATTGGTGTCCAGTACCTGGCCGATGAGGATTTCATCACCGATGGTGACGATGGATGCATATTTCATTTTTGGGATAAAGTTTTAATCAGTTTGGTGAGGCCGATGGGGCCCAAAGTGGTTTCTACCAGGCTGGCTCCGGCATTCAGACATTCCAGGGCCTCTTCCTGTGAGCCGGCATCTCCTATAACGGGCAGTCGGCCCTGGGTCATTTCTATGATGTGAGCCACCTTCTTTGCTCCTGGAGCCACGATGGCGTCGATGCCTGAAAGCCGGCAATGGTTTACAAGCTCTTCGATTTCGTCCGGAGTATGGCCGTGAGAGAGCCTGAAGGCGATGGGTGTGTAGCGTTCATAACACAGCCGGAGACTCACAATCTCATCCAGGAGAACCGAAGTGTCGGAGATGTCGGGGGAGTCTATTCCATGGTCTCCGTCGGGATCTATGATAATAAGGTCCGAGAAATCGTAGACGAGCGAAAAGGTCTTGGCCAGGTCTGATGAAACGTTGATGGCTAAAACAGTTTTGTTTCTATGCTCCTGAACCTTCAAAATCCAATCCAGAATACGGTCCTCGGGCTGTGTCAGTGTCATAAATCCGGCCCGGCTGCCCATAGAAAGATCCCGAATGCCGATGGGATTCTTGAATTCCAGCCCGAGGCAATGTATATTCAGGGCTTTTTTCTTGCGAAAACAAATGAAGGACATAGCAGCGTAGCTTGTAATACGCTGCAAATTTAACAAATTATTCGCTTGGATGGAATTCCTGAAAGGTTTTGTCAGAGTAGAAGACCATTATTTTGGATACTTCCCGTGACGGAGCCTGCTTTTGTGGCGAAAACAGATCCAGTTGTATGGGGGAGTCATCCTCTTTTCCGGAGGCTTCGACTTTATCCTGGTCATGGTACATTTTGCCTTTTCCGCTTAGGAGCCATTCCAAGTTCAGATTGGGATAGTGAAGAATGAGGCTCTCCAAAAAATCATAGCCTGGCTTGTTTCTTCCTGCTAAAATATTGGATACGCTTCCTCTTGCGACAGAGAGGGTATCGGCCAGCTGAGTCTGGGTAATGTTTTCAGCTTGTAAGAACTGTAAAAGCCTGCGATTCATATTTCTGAACATTAACACCACAAAAATAAAACAATTTTTTTAGACTGCAAAACGAATTTTTGAGGGCGAATAACAGAAAAAAGCTGATTTCGAAGTTTAAATATGCAAAGCTATACTTTAGATAATACGAATAAATAACTGAAATTAATCCGGATAGTATTATAAATTCATCATATAATAGCAGTTTTGCATGGATAGAAGTTACATCCTGTTATATATTTTATTTAGTTAAACTTTAGTTTTGATTTAATAAATTACTGATTTATAAGTATATAGCATAATATAGTAATCAATAATCGATTTTTATTATCTAATTTTAGCACCTTTATTTTCAGTTTTCTGAACAGGTGAATATAGTTCATAAATATGAAACATGTTTTGAGATTTGAATTTCATTTTTGTGAACAAAACAGCATCAGGAGTAGCCGTGTGACTAAATTTCGATATTTGGGATAAAATCTGTACCTTTGTTCAAAATATTGAATTCTCGCAATGATACCAGAAATACACATAGAAGATTATTCTTATCCGCTATCAGACGATCGAATAGCCAAATATCCGCTTGAACAGCGAGATGCTTCCAAACTCCTTCACTATAAGGATGGGAAAATTGAAGAAAAAGTTTTTCGTGAATTGCCCGCTCTTCTCAGTGAAGAGACTCTCATGATTTTCAATGATACCAAAGTGGTACCTGCCCGCATGCATTTCCAGAGAGAGACCGGAGCCCAGATTGAAATCTTTTGTTTGGAGCCGCTGACTCCCTCGGAGTACAATCTTGCATTTGCGGCGGATTCCGAATGTGTCTGGAAATGCGTCCTTGGAAACGCCAAAAAATGGAAGGGAGACATACTACACCTTTATAATCCACTTTCGGCCCCGGAATTGGATTCTTTGGACCTGAAGGCAGAGCTGGTAGGAAGAGACGGGAAGACGGGACTGGTGAAGTTCTCGTGGAACAATTCTTTGCCGTTCTCCAAAGTCCTGGAACAGGCTGGGAGTGTTCCTATCCCTCCATATCTGAACAGAGAGTCGGAGGAAGTGGACATCAGGCGTTATCAGACTGTTTATGCACATATCAGGGGGTCCGTGGCAGCCCCGACGGCCGGCCTTCATTTTACGGAAGATGTCCTTAACCGTCTGAAGGAGAGGGGAGTGCAGATGGAAACCGTGTGCCTGCATGTTGGGGCCGGTACTTTCTTGCCGGTAAAAAGTTCCCTGGTCTCCGAGCATCCCATGCACAGGGAGCCGTTTGTGGTATCCAAGTCTTTGATTGAGCGTCTGGCAAATAAAAAAAGCCCCCTTTTGGCCGTAGGAACTACTTCTGTGCGTACTTTGGAATCCCTTTATTATGTTGGTGTAAGCTGTATTGAGAGGGGAGCGCCGGAGGATGTCGGCCAGTGGGCTCCCTATGAGCGGGAGTATCCTTACTCCACCCAGGAGGCCTTGAAGGCCATTTGGGCCTATTTGGACAAGCAGGGGCTTGATTATCTGGTGGCCGGAACCCGTATTATCATTGTTCCCGGTTTCCGTTTCCGTTTGGTAGACAAACTTCTGACCAATTTTCATCAGCCTGAAAGCACCCTTATTTTACTTGTTTCTGCTTTTGTAAATGGCGATTGGCGAACTATTTACGATTATGCATTAAAGCATAACTTTAGGTTCCTTAGCTATGGAGACAGCTCTTTGTTGGAAAGAGTGTAAGGCTTTCTCCGATTTATTTCGTATCTTTGTGCGGCAATAAAGACAAGATTATGGATCTGACAGAATTCGAGGATATTGCTCCCTTCAATGACCAGGAAGCCGATGCTGCCCTGAACCGTTTGGCTAACCATCCCAATACGCCCTGGATTTCCCGCTTGGTTTTCCCGGACAAACCGGCCAGTTTCCTTTCAGAGATACTCAGGAACATCCATACCGTAGATGAATTCCAGCATGTGGTTATGAGCAAGGCCATCGAGTGGATTATCTCCACCACCATGACGGATTTTACCTACGTGGGCCTGGAAAACATACTGAACCAGCGTGGAAAGTACCTGGCGATGTCCAACCACCGGGACATTATTTTGGATCCGGCTATTGTCCAGGTAGTTCTGATGCAGAACAACTTGCCTACAACGGAAATTTGCGTAGGGGATAACCTCCTCAAACAGAAGTCGGTAGAGCTGCTTATCCGCTCCAACAGAATGGTCAAGGTAATCCGCGGAATATCGGCCCGGGAGCTGTATCTTTCTTCCCAGCGTCTGTCCAAATACATCCGTGAAAGCATTACGTCCGGCCGCAGTTCCGTCTGGATTGCACAGCGTCAGGGGCGTACGAAAGACGGCACGGACATTACCGAGCAGGGCCTTTTGAAGATGGTGGACATGAGCGGGACCAAAGATTTCGTGGAGAATTTCCTGGAAGTGAACATTCTGCCGCTCAGCATTTCCTACGAATACGAGCCCTGCGACATCATGAAGGCCCGCGAGCTCCTCATTTCCCGCAGCCAGAAGTACGTAAAACGCGAAATGGAGGACCTGGAGAGCATTATTCTGGGTATCAAGCAGCCTAAAGGCCACGTTCATCTGAATATCGACGCGCCCATAACCCGGGAAGAAATCGAGGAAGCCGCTCGGTATGACAAAAATGAGCGTTACGCCAAGATGCGTTATGCCGTGGACCGTCGCGTCATCCAGGGTTACAAACTTTGGAAGACCAATTATATGGCCTATGACTGGGTAAACGACACCACCATGTATGCCGACCATTATGACGCTGCGGATATGGAAGCTTTCCGCGAGTACATTGCCGGTCAGCTCAAATTGGTGGAAACCACGCTGGACCAGAAGGAATTGCAGGACATTTTGCTGCATATCTACAGCAATCCGGTTGCGAACAAGCAGAAGTTCGTTTAGTTACACAATTTATATTATGTTAACTTGCCGATGGGCAAAAGAAGGATAGACCTCATTCTCGAAGGTGTCACCATCGAAGCGGTAGCCGCAGAAGGCAAAGCGCTCACCCACGTGGACGGGATGGTAGTTTTTGTAGATTTCGCCGTTCCCGGAGACGTGGTGGACATCCAGGTGTACAAGAAGAAAAAGAATTACATGGAAGGCTTTATCAAGCGCATTGTAAAGCCCTCCGAGCATCGTCTGGAGCCTTTCTGCAAGCATTTTGGCGTTTGTGGCGGTTGCCGATGGCAGCCTCTTCCCTACGAGATGCAGCTGGAAGCCAAGCGGCAGCAGGTGGAAGACCAGTTGGTGAGAATCGGCCATCTTGAGGTGCCGGAAATTAGGCCGACACTCCCCTCCGAGGCCACCCGTTACTATCGTAACAAATTGGAATTCAGTGCTTCTTGCAGCCGTTGGCTCCTGAAAGACGAGGACCCTAATACCCTTACAGACAAGGACCGGATGGCCCTGGGTTTCCATGTGGGTAAATTCTTTGACAAGGTGCTGGATATTGAACAGTGCCATCTCCAGAAGGAGCCTTCAAACGCTATCCGTCTGTTTATCAAGCGTTTCTGCCTTGAAAACGGCTGTGAGTTCTATAATATCCGGGAGAATCACGGCTTTTTCCGGAACGTCTTTGTCAGAAGTACCGAAAAGGGAGATTTCATGCTCATCCTGGTCTTTGCCCGGGAGGAGAAAGAAAAGCGGACGGCCCTTCTGGATGCCCTGGTGAAGGAATTCCCCCAGATTACCAGTCTTTACTACGTAATCAACGAGAAATTGAACGATTCCATAGCAGACCAGTCCCCTGTCCTCTATCATGGAGAAGATGCCATTTATGAGGAAATGGAGGGCCTGCGTTTCAAGATTGGCCCCAAGTCTTTCTACCAGACCAATTCCCGCCAGGCCTACCGCCTGTACAGCGTAGCGCGGGAGTTTGCCGCGCTCAGTGGCAACGAACTGGTTTATGACCTTTATACGGGTACCGGCACCATCGCCCAGTTTGTGAGTGCGAAGGCAGCCAAAGTGATTGGTATAGAGTATGTTCCGGAGTCCATTGAAGATGCAAGATTAAATGCCGATGCCAATGGAATCACCAATTGCGACTTCTTTGCCGGAGACATGAAGGACGTCCTGAACGACGCTTTTATCGCAGAGCACGGCCGTCCGGATGTCATTATCCTGGACCCTCCCCGTGCCGGCATTCATCCGGACGTGGCGCAGGTAATCCTGAACGCCGCCCCTGAAAGAATGGTGTATGTAAGCTGCAATCCGGCTTCCCAGGCCCGTGACCTGGCCATCCTGTGCCGGGATTATGAGATTACGGCCGTTCAGCCGGTAGACATGTTCCCCCACACCATGCATGTGGAGAATGTCGTGGCCCTGAAACGGCGTTAGTTCACTTTTACGCGGGTTCCCAGCTTTTCTTTCCGTCCGTCTTCGTACTCGATGCGGGCCACCAGCTGGTGGTCTCCCTTGTTCAGCCTGAAAGACGCCGTTTTGAGCTCCTTGCCGTCCCATTCCCATTGGACCGCCTTGATTTTAATGTATTCCGGACTCCGCAGCTGCGGCGTAAAGAGGTCCCCGCTTTGGTAACTCCCCTGCCCCGGATCAATGTAGACATAGCCCAACTGTTCCAGGGAGGGCCCCGGTACTTCTGCAATCTCCGCACTGAGCATAAGATCCATGTATCCGCCATCCCAGGAAAGCTCTTTCCAGTCTGAACGCTCCAGCGAGAAACCGCTCCAGTAGCTGTTTCCTTCCGTCCCGGGCTTTACTATGCCCAAAGGGGTGTTTCCGGGCGCTTTCTCGAAGCCGTAGCCCACATAGACGTCTATCCCTTCCGGAATGCGGATGTTCTCTTCCGTAAGATCCACTACCACCGGACGGAACTCTCCCAGAACGGGATTATCCACCTTTTTGGACAATACGCGCAGGGGGCCGAAGTCTACGATGACGTACATGTCCCCTATTTCCTGCTCCTTGGAGGAAATGTAAGGATAGCAAGTAAGCTCCTGCAGGCGCTCTCCGCCGTGATTTTTCAGTTCATCGGCCATAAAACGCACGGCTCCAAAGGCCGATTCTTCCGGAAAACTGCCGGCCTCCAAGGATGGTTCGAACTTCTGAAGGGTGCTGTGGGAAGCCTCGCCCGGCGTATTGAGCTCTAAAGAGAGACAAAGCATCCGGGTTCCCTCCGGCACCCCGGCTGATACCGTCAGCGGCAAATAGCCGTTTTTGGAGATTTGCAGGCTGTAATCCCCTGCCTTGTCTATGGGAAGCAGGAAGAAGCCCCGGCTGTCTGTCAGAACCTCCGGGAAATGGCCTTCCACGGCCACGCGAGCATCGGCCACGGGCTTTCCGGCCGAATTGCGCACCACTCCGTCTATATGGGCCCCTTTGCCCTTGAGGACGCGGAAGGAGGCCTTCCCGTCCTGGAATTCGATGGTGGTGAGCTGGGTATCCGTAAAATTCCCCTCCCAGTCTACCGGGTCGTAGAAAAGACGCTTTACGCTGCCCGGGAACACTAGGGCCGATGCATTGAAGGCGGAGGGATAATGGAGGGACGTGGGATCGGCCGACGGAATGAGATAGAAGCAGGGATGGGTTCCGGAGTTATTGAGGATGTTATGGGCTCGCCAGCCTGTCCAGAGCTCCCGGGCCGGAAACTCCCCTACCAGCCGCTCCGACTGGTCTACATGGTAAACCACAAGCCCTTCCGGGAGCGGATGGTCCCAGGACGTGCCGTCGCGGGCTTCCAAGAGGAAAAACTCCCCTTCCGTTTCAGTGGAAATGCGGTAGGCCTGGCCTTTCTGGACGGCCTCCAAGACCACTTCACCTTCGGGCAATTCCGGAATGTCTTCCAGCCAGCCCAACAGGAAGCGCTCCAGGGCATTCAGATGCGGGGGCGTATGGCCGTCGTTGTTGTACAGGCCCCGACACATCAGGGAAAAGTCGTAAAGGCCCCCGGCAAAGCCGTCGGCGGCTCCGTTTACATCATAAAAGTCCGGCAGTTCCAGGGTATGCCCCAGCTCGTGACAGGTGGGGCCGATACCGGAGGGCTTGCTCCCGCTGCCGCCGGAGAGTTCCGATCCGCAAAAATAGGCGCCCGGCCTAACCTCGTCGAAGCGGATATCCCGAAGGGCTTCCTGCTCGCTGTCCTGGATGTTCCAGTGATGGGCCCAGAGGGCATCGGCCGGCCCTCCCTGGGCCTGGTCATATCCGGCAAAATAAAAGATGCAGAGGTCTATGATGCCGTCGGCATCTTTGTCGTAGACGGAAAAGTCCACTTCCCCGTCCAGCATCCCGCAGGCGTCCAGGAGGGCCTGCTCCGGCCTCATGTCGTCAATCCTTGCCCCGCCGGAAAAGATATCTTTTCCGTACCAGGCCATTTTTTTGTCCAGTGTGACGGGGCCATAGATATCGAAAACGGGCTCAAATCGGCCCCCGGAATTGTCTACATAGTATTCCCGGACAGAGCGGGATCCATTGAGCCGTTCCGTAAAATGCCCGGCCGGATTCTCCAGCGTGAAATGAACGTCGCTGAACTCCAGCAGAATCACGGGAATATGCACTGTTTCTGCCAGCAGCAGGATAGATGTCAGAAAACTCCACATACCCTACCTTTTCAAGACAAAATAGGTGCCCTCATCTTTTTTGAGCCAAATCATCTGGGAGGTGACTTTGAGCACTTCCACCTTCTCGTAGGTCTGGGACTGGAGAGTGTAACCATTTACCATCACCCGGTAATCCAGCTTAAGCTCTTTTCCCTTCTGCAGGGTGACGGGCAGGTTCCCGATGCTGAGCACCTTTCTCTCCCCTACGTCGATGAGCCGGAAGATCTGCGTTCCGTCCGGGCATTCCAGTACGGAGAGCTGGTGCCGGTCCGGATTGTATACCTGGTTTCCTCCGGAAACGCCATAGGCTCCCGGAACGGTGACGGCCAGCACAGGGTCTTCCGGTTCGGGCTCCGGAGGCCGGTAAGGCTCCGGCTTAGGCGGGCAGGCTGTCACAAGCAGCAAGGCCCCCAGCAGGGCCGCGATGTTTAAGAAAGGTTTCAGCACATACAAATGTAGATAATTTCTCCAAGAATTGCTAATTTTGCAGGGTAAAACAAAAGGTTTGAAATGTTAGTTCAGATTCTGCTTTTGCTCCTTGGGCTGGCCCTCGTCGTGTTCGGGGCCGATTATCTGGTAGAAGGAGCATCGGCCGTCGCCCGCCGTTTCGGGCTCAGTGAGTTTGTGATAGGCCTTACCATTGTGGGGATGGGCACATCGGCCCCGGAGATGGTGGTGAGCTTCATCGGCGCTTTTGAAGGCAATGCCGATATTTCCGTGGGCAACGTGATTGGCTCCAATATCTTCAATACCCTGCTTATCCTGGGGCTCACGGCCCTTATTCTCCCCATGGCCATTACCCCGGAAAACCGCCGGAAAGACATTCCCATGAACATCTTCACGGTGGTGCTGCTGGTTTTGCTGGGTTTCAAGAGCACCCTTTTCGGCATCGGGGCCGACGGGCTTTCCCGCTGGGACGGAGGCATCCTCCTGCTCGTGTTTGTCCTCTATATATGGCAGGCTTTTTCTTCCGGCAAGCCGCAGGAACAGAAGGCCGATGACACCCCTCCGATGAAGATTTGGCTGGCCTTGCTGATGATTCTGGGCGGTCTGGCCGGCCTGGTGTTCGGCGGCAAGCTCTTCGTGGATTCCGCCACCGGTATTGCCCGCGCCCTGGGCGTAAGCGACAAGTTCATCGCCATCACCATCCTGGCTGGCGGCACCTCCATGCCCGAGTTGGCCACCTGCGTGGCGGCCGCCGTCAAAAAGAAGGGACAGCTGGCCCTGGGAAACATCATCGGCTCCAATATCTTCAACGTTCTCCTGATTCTGGGAGGCTCGGCCCTTATCCATCCCCTTTCCTTTGCGGGTATTTCCATGATAGACCTGGGAGTGCTCCTTTTGAGCGCTTTGGTTGTGCTCTCTTCCTGCTTTGTGGGCAAAAAGAATATGCTGGACAGGCTGGATGGCGTGATTTTTCTGCTGATTTGGGTGGCTTATATGGCCTGGCTCATTGTAAATTTGTGATTTATCCTTATCTTTGTAAGTAGAACTATCAATCATTAACATAACCATCATGAGAAAAACTTTAACCTTTATTCTGGCTGTCGCCCTGTCCGCAGGTTCTTTCACCTCCCGGGCTCAAGACAGTCAAATGGCCAACCATCTGGCTTTAGGCGTTACGCTGGGGCTGGACGGCATCGGGATAGAGGCAGCTCTTCCCATTTCTCCCTATGTCCAGGCTCACGCCGGCTACTCCATTTTCCCTTACACGCACAAGCAGGATGTCAATCTGGGCTCCGTAGAGGTTGGTGGTCAAGTTAAGAATCTGGACAAGACCCCTTTGTCGGCCACTTTGTGGAAAGGAGGTTCCGGAAGACTTCTGTTCGATATTTTTCCGGGAAAGACCACGCCTTTTCATTTCACGGTGGGCGCTTATTTCGGAAGCGGAAAATTCCTGCACACCCAGACAGATTTGAGCAAGGTCCTGAATCCGGCCGACTATGCCACCCTGGCCATCGCCTATAATCAGCTCAAGATATCTACGGATCCGAAAGGCTTTGTAGATTTGGATGCGAAGATGAAGATTGGGTCGGTGGTCCCCTACGTGGGCGTCGGCTTTGGCCGTGCCATCAAGCCCGGAAGCCGTGTAAGGGTTACCTTTGACATGGGTGTCCTCATCACCGGAGGAATGAAGATTCAGTCTTACAATTATGTGAACCTGGAAGGAAAGGCCGAGCCTGTGATTGTTACCAGCAAAGCGCTCACCGACGAGAATGGCCGTCAGTTAGACAATGGCTGGGTGGACAAAATTGCCGGCATCCCGGTTTTGCCCATGCTCAAGTTGAATGTGTTCGTACGTTTATTCTAAACTGTTATAGCTATGAAGAAAGTTCTCGTTTATGTAATGGGACTGGCCGCTCTGCTGGCCGTTTCCTGCAACAACAAGGATAATTCCGCAACTCCGGAGGCTCCGGCTACTCAGGAACTGGCCCAGGTAATCAAGTTTTCCGAACCTGTGCAAATCGGCACCTATGCGTTCCAATCCATCGAACTCACGGAGGCCAGCCGGTATATTGCCGAATATGTCACGTCCAAGGCTTCTGCCGGCGCCAATATCTTGTATGGCAAATATACCTATGCCAACGGAACCTTCAACCTGGACGGCTTGGGAAGCCTGAAGGTAGAGGGCAACAAAGTCACTATCAACCCTTCTTCCGCCGGCAGCTCCGCCACGGAGGTACAAGCTACGGTTACCCGTCCTACAGCCAAGGATCAGAATACTGTCAATGCCTGCCGTAACTGGACCGTTTCCAAGATTATCATCGGCATTTCCGGCAAAACCCAGGACGGAAATACCGTCGAGGGCGATAAGATGTTCAACAAGCTGGACATGAAAGAATTCGCCGATTTTGCCAAGAGAATCGGGCTCGAAATCTCGGATAAGGACCTGGAAACCATCTCCAAGTATAACGTGAAGGAAATCTGCCTGACTTCTGCCGGTTCCTTTGTCGTAGAGTTTACCGCTGCAAATCCTTTCTACGGTTCCTTCAGTCTGAACGGAAGCAATTTCACCTTTATTCTGTCCGAGGAAGACTTCCCCGTCCTCTCCGGAGGAAAGATTTCCGGTACCCTGAGTTTTTCCGGCAATACTTGCATCATTGATGCTGCCGCCAGCCTGGTTTACAACGAAGTCTCCTATTCCGCTACTCTGAACATTTCCCTTACGGAGGTCAAATAACTCCTTTTTACTTGTACAAAGACCGTTCCCTTTTGCAGGGAGCGGTTTTTTTTACTCTATTTGAGTAAAAATGCGTATATTTGTCAGTTGTAACTAAAACCTAAAATATGTCTGTAAGCATAAAGACCGTAGAAACCAAGGCCGACCTGAAGGCTTTTGTCAAGTTCCCGCTGGACTTGTACAAAGGCTGTCCTTACTACGTTCCCAATCTTTATCAGGATGAACTGGCCACGCTGGACGAAACCCGCAATCCCATGGGAAAATACAGCAAGAGCCGCAAATTCCTGGCCTACAAGGACGGGAAAGTAGCCGGCCGGGTCATCGCCATCATCAATGATATTGCCAACCGGGACTGGGACCATGCGGAGGTTCGTTTCGGCTGGATGGATTTCATCGATGACAAGGAGGTCTCCCAGGCTTTGATAGAGGCGGTGATTGCCTTCGGAAAGGAGCATGGCATGACGCAGATCAGCGGCCCCCTGGGCTTTACGGATTTTGACAATGAAGGCTGCGTGGTGGAAGGATTCGACGATATCTCTTCCTTCATGCTCAAATACAACTATCCTTATTACGGAGAGCATTTCGAAGCTATGGGCTTTGGAAAGGCCAATGACTGGTTAGAGTACCGGATTTATGTGCCCGATGCCGTTCCGGACAAGGTGAGCCGCGCTGCCGCCCTCATCGCCGAGCGTTATAATCTCCATATCCGCAAGATTAGCAGGAAGGTGATAAGGAAGGAAAACTATGGGCAGAAGTTTTTTGACCTGATTAACCGCACCTACAGCAAACTGTACGATTTTACCGTTTTCCCCCCGGATGTGGTAGAATACTACATAGACGCGTTTTTGGGCGTGCTGAACTTCAAATACGTCACACTGGTAGAGGACGCGGAGGGCAGACTCATTGCCATGGCCCTTACCATGCCCTCCATTGTCCATGCCGTCCAAAAGAGTCGCGGCTACCTGTTCCCGCTGGGCTGGTGGTATCTTCTCAAATCCCTGTACATCAAGCACGAGGAAGCCCTGGAGCTCATGCTCATAGCCGTAGACCCGGAATACCAGAACCGCGGGGTGCATGCCATGCTCTTCAACGAGATTATTCCCAACCTCATTGCGGGTGGTTTCCAGTACGGAGAATCCAACGCCGAGATGGAAACCAACACCAAGGTGCAGAACATTTGGAATACATACCGGAAAGATTTCAAGCGCCGCCGCAGGGTTTTTTCCAAGGAAATCTAAATGTCGGCCTCTTCCCAGATGCTTCCTCCGCTCCCTGAGCGGCTCAGACCCTCCACGTTGGACCAGTATGTGGGCCAGCGGCATCTGGTGGGAGAGGGCTGTATCCTCAGGAAGATGATAGAGAGCGGGAACCTGAGTTCCTTTATTCTCTGGGGCCCTCCCGGTGTGGGAAAAACCACCCTGGCCCATATCATCGCCCAGACGTTGGACCGGGATTTCTTTACCCTCAGCGCTGTCACGGCCGGGGTAAAGGATGTCCGGGAAGTCTTTGACAAGGCCCGCGGGAACGGTCTTTTCCAGCAGAAGGGAGCCCCCATCCTGTTCATCGACGAAATCCACCGTTTCAACAAAGCCCAGCAGGACGCCCTTCTGGGAGCGGTGGAGAACGGCACCATCGTGTTGGTGGGAGCCACCACGGAAAACCCTTCCTTCGAGGTTATCACTCCCCTTCTGTCCCGCTGCCAGGTCTTTGTTCTGAAACCGCTGGAAAAGGCCGATTTGCAAATCCTCCTGGACCGGGCCCTGAAGGAGGATGTCCTGCTGAAGGAAAAGAAGATAGAGCTGAAGGAAAGCGACGCCCTCATGCGTTACAGCGGAGGCGATGCCCGTAAGCTGCTCAATGTGCTGGAACTGGTAGTGGATGCTCAAGCCGGCAAGTCCCCTGTTGTGATTGACAACCAGACGGTCACTTCTTCCGTCCAGGAAAACATGGCCATCTATGACAAGGACGGAGAGATGCACTACGACATTATATCGGCCTTTATCAAGAGCATCCGGGGAAGCGATCCCAACGCGGCCATCTACTACCTGGCCCGCATGATTGACGGCGGTGAAGACCCGCTTTTCATTGCCCGGCGCCTTTGCCTGAGCGCATCCGAAGACGTGGGGCTGGCCAATCCCAATGCCCTGCTGCTGGCCAATGCCTGCTTTGAGGTGGTGTCCAAGATAGGGATGCCGGAAGGCCGGATTCCCCTGGCCGAGACCACCGTCTACCTGGCCTCTTCTCCCAAGAGCAACGCTTCCTACATGGCCCTGGAAAAGGCCTTGGCAGAGGTGAAACAGTCCGGCAACCAGCCGGTTCCCCTCCCCATCCGCAATGCGCCCACGCAGCTCATGAAAGAACTCAATTACTCAGACGGATACAAGTATGCCCACGACTATCCCGGGCACTTCGTAGACATGGAGTTCATGCCGGACGCCCTGAGGGGAACGGTTTTCTATGAGCCGGCCAAAAACAGGCACGAAGACATCCTTAAAGCCTATTTGGAGGCCTGCTGGCCCAAATATTATCCTAAGGGTTAGAACGGATATCCCACGCCGAAATGGACTGCGTAGTTGCCGTTTAGCCACTCGTTCGTGGGAACCCAGCGCTCTCCCTTGGGGCGGGCGGGGTCCCGGAGGCGGATACCCATATCCAGGCGGATGAGAATCAGGTTCAGGTTAAGGCGGAAACCGAAGCCCCAGTCCATGGCAATGCTTTCCGGAAGGGTTTTGAGACTGAATTTCGCTCCTTGGTCGATTTCGCTTTCGGTAAAATCCCAGATATTGCCGGCGTCCACGAAGAGGGCCCCTTCCAGTTTGGAAACGAGCGGAAAGCGATACTCTACATTGGCTTCCAGTTTTATCTCTCCTATCTGACTGGGAATGGCAAAGCCGTAGGTTTCTGAGGAGGTGCCGGGGCCCAGCGCACGGGCTTGCCAGCCACGCATGGACATGGCTCCGCCGGCATAAAATTGTTTTTCCACCGGAACGGAAGCGGAATTGCCGTAGGCGTAGGCGGCGCCGCTCTGCCAGTGCAGGGCCAGGGCCTGCCTGTCTTCCTTTCCAAAGCGGAACACCTTTCCCAGATTGAGGTCCAGGCGGACATATTGGGCATAGGGCGTTTGCCATATCAAGCGTTGATTGTCTTTCTGCGGGAGAAGTTTGTTGAACAGGCTCAGGAAGTTACCGGACAAATCGACAGCCAGGCGCGCATAATGATAAGGCGTCTGCGGCACGGCCGCCGAGTTGGTGGTGTAATAAAGCATGGAACTTACCCCCAGGTCAAAGCGGTCATTGTATGCCATGAATACAAAGGGGTTGGTTTTCAAAAGTTTAGTCATGAAATCCAGGTCCATGTTGTACAGGTGGGTCACATTAAGCCTGAGCGGAGAAAGCTGGTAATACAGTTTGTTGCCGATGCGTCCGTTGTATGTAAAGGCCGCAGAAATCACCGTGCGGCGGAATTCCGGCCTGTCCTGATAGGTGAAAGCCGCCGTCAAGTCCGTGCGCGGCAGGTTGGGTCCTTTGAAAACGCGGTTGGGCAGGCCGATAAACTGGGGGAAGCGCAGCGTGGTGGTCACGTTCAACTCCGTGGAGTAGGCCTTGGTCTTGGGCTGGAACTGGAAATTGCCGTTGAGTCCCAGATTGAACTGCTCTCCCCCGTGGAAGATGTTGCGGTGGTAGTACGTAAGCTGCGGCGACACGCCGATAAGGCCCGTAGAGTTCACGGATGCTTCCAGGTTCACCTTGAAGCCCTGCAGCCGGGAAGAACGCAGGGAGATGTTGCAATTCACCGTGGTGTCCGTGACGGGATTCAGTTCTATGTTCACGCCCGTGAGCATGCCCACGGAAGAAAAGCGGCTGTAATTGGTGTTGATATCCTCCTCGTTGTATCGTTGCCCCGGGCGCAGGATATTCAGGTTCTCCAGGGTGGAAGTACGGATGACGGGCCTTTCCGGATGCGTGATGGTCACCTCTCCCAAATGGAATTTCCGGTGCATCCGGGCCGATGAAGGGCTGTCTCCCAGGGCATAGTCCCGGATGGTCTCCTTGAGGCGGACGGTGCCGTCCCGGGCCAGCGTATCGGCCTCAAAGACATAGAACGACTTGGTGAAGCCGTAGTAGCCGATGGTCCTGAAATAGGCCGATGAACGCTCCGCCTCCTTTTCCAAGGCTTCCTCCGAGAGGAAGTCTCCGGCAGCCAAGGTGCTGTTGGGAAGGTCCTGCGCGAATTCTTGCGAGAAGCTTCCGTAGTCGGGAATATCGTATTCTATTTCGCTGATTTTGTAGCGTTTGCCAAGCTTTACCGAATACGTTACATAAGCTTTCTTCTTCTTTACGTCCACCTTGCTCTCCACCTGGGAGCCGTAAAAGCCGATGTATTGCAGGTGGTTCTGCAGGTTGGCCACACCCTGGCTCACCTTCTCGGGGTCGTAGATGACGGGTTGGGAGCCTATCTTCCTCAGAAAGCGCCGGAAGGGCGTGGAGCCGTCCCCGCTCCAGTTGTACACGGACAGCAGCGGGTTCACCCCCAGAACATAGGAATTGGGTTTATGGCCGATATAGGAGCCCAGCGTGGATACCTGGAACGAGGGGTCATCGGCCACAATGGTGTTCTTTCTCAGCAGGTACTCCCCTTCCGAGAGCGAGCGTGTGGTGCTGCAGGCCGCAAGACCCGCAGCAAGCAGAAAGATAAATATGACTTTCCTGGCGTACATTCTCACAAATGTAACACTTTTTGCGTATATTTGCACGATTAAACCCCATAAAAGCTGATGAAAAACAAGTACATCGACCTAATTGACCAGACATTCGACTTCCCCCAGGACGAATTCATGGTAGTGGACGGAAACCTCTTGTTCAACGACATCGACCTGATGGAAATCATCGAGAAGTACGGTACTCCGCTGAAAATCACCTATCTGCCCAAAATCTCCTCCCAGATTCAGCGGGCCAAGCGCCTTTTCAAGGTGGCCATGGCCAAGGCCGATTACCGGGGCGAATACCACTACAGCTACTGCACCAAGAGCTCGCAGTTCTCCTTCGTGGTGCACGAGGCCCTCAAGAACGACATCCACCTGGAAACCTCATCGGCCTATGACCTGGACCTGATTGAAGCCCTGGGACGCGACGGTTCCGTGAGCAAGGAGGAGCTCTATATCATCTGCAACGGCTTCAAGCGTCCCCAGTATATCCAGAACATCGCCAAACTGCGCAAAGACGGCTGGAAGAACATCATCCCCGTCCTGGACAACAAGAACGAGTTCGAAGACCTGGCCGACCTCATTGAGGAGGAGACCATGATGGGTATCCGGATTGCCTCCGAAGAAGAGCCCAACTTCGACTTCTATACCTCGCGTTTGGGTATCCGCTATTCGGATATCCTCAAGTTCTACAAGGACACGGTGGCCAAGTATCCCAACTTCCACCTCAAGATGCTGCATTTCTTCATCAATACCGGCATCCGGGACACGGCCTACTACTGGAACGAGCTTTCCAAGTGCGTCAAGGTCTATTGTGAGCTCAAGGCCATCTGCCCGGAGCTGGACAGCCTCAATATCGGCGGCGGCCTTCCCAACAAGACTTCCCTGGCCCAGGACTTCGACTACGAGTACATGGTGGAGGAAATTATCAACCAAATCAAGGTCACCTGCAACGCCATGGGCGTGGAAGAGCCGGATATCTTCACGGAATTCGGTTCCTTCACCGTGGGAGAAAGCGGCGCCACCATCTTCAAGATTCTGGACATCAAGCAGCAGAACGACCGCGAGAAGTGGTACATGATAGACAACAGCTTCATGACCTGCCTGCCGGATACCTGGGGCCTGAACCAGCGCTTCATCCTGCTGCCCATCAACAAATGGAACGACGAATACCAGCGGGTGTTTCTCGGAGGCCTCACCTGCGACAGCCAGGACTTCTACAATGCCGATTATCACGCCAACGCCATCTTCCTGCCTACTATCCGCAGCCGCAGGGAAAACCTGTATATCGGCTTTTTCCATACCGGAGCCTATCAGGAGGCCCTTTCCGGCTACGGCGGTATCAAGCATTGCCTCATGCCTTCTCCCAAACATATCCTGCTGGACCGCGACAAGGAAGGCAATCTGGTTACCAGCGTATTTGCGGAGGAGCAGTCGGCGGACAGCATGCTGAAACTGCTGGGGTATAAATAGAGATTCTTCGCTTCGCTCAGAATGACACTTTCCTCGGCCGAAATCAAGTTCGTGAAGTCGTTGTCACAGAAGAAGTTCCGTGATGAATATGGTGTATTTGCAGTGGAGGGAGAGAAGTTAGTGCAGGAGGCCCTGAAGTCCGGTTTTGAGGTGGAGAAAGTTTTCAGGAAGGAAGAAATCGGTGAGGCGGCCATGGCCCGGATATCGGCCCTTTCCTCCCCTTCTCCGGTGCTGGCGCTCGTGCGCATTCCGGAATCAAGGATGGAAGCTCCCCGGGACGGCCTGTACCTGGCGCTTGACGGCATCCGGGACCCGGGGAATCTGGGCACCATTCTCCGGATAGCAGACTGGTTCGGAATCGATGCGGTTTATGCCTCAGAGGACACCGTGGAGCTGTATAATCCCAAAGTAGTACAGGCCACCATGGGTGCTGTTTTCAGGGTTAAGTTCTTTGTCTGCGATATCCCTTCCCTCTGCTCCTCTTATCCAGGTCCGGTTTACGGAACCTTCCTTGACGGGGAAAACATGTATGGGAAAGAGCTGTCCTCCAAGGGCATCATCGTTATCGGCAACGAGGCCAACGGCATCTCCGCCGCCACGGCGGCCTGCGTAAGCGAGCGCCTCTACATTCCTCCCTTCCCTGCCGACGACCCCGGTTCCGAATCCCTCAACGCCGCCGTCGCCACCGCCATTACCGTGGCGGAGTTCCGGCGCCGGGCGCTTTAATGCAGCTCCATCAACTCAAAATCATGTGACGGCACCGTAAGCGCATGCACGGTGCGAACCGGTTTAATTCCCAGATAGTCAAGCGCTTCCGTAGGAATTCGGACGGTAATGTCGGCCGATGGGCCGAAGTTGGCGATAATAAGGACGGTGCGCTTGCCGTCGCTACGCAGCCAGGCGAAGTGACGGTCCTTGTCAAAGGCCCCCTCATCTTGGCAATAGCCCAGGTCGAAGCTTTTTCCCTCCCGGAAAAGAGGCTGCGCAGCCAGGTTCAGCACTTCCTTGTAGCGTTTGAGTACCGCCTGGTCCGGATGTCGCAGGGCCGGGACGCTGCACCAGTCAAAGATGGACGTGCGCCCATCCAGGCCGCTGAATCCTTCGGCCTGCATGCCCCGCTCCCCCATTTCCTGCCCAAAGTACAGCATGAAGGGCGCTCCGCTGAAAAGGGCCGATACCGCCAGCGCCGCATAGCCGCCCTGTGCGCTGCCGCAGAAGAAGTCCGAGGCCACGCGTTGCTCGTCGTGGTTCTCCAGGAAATTGAGCATGTGGGGCTGCAGGTCTCCCAGAAACTGCCAGTTCCAGCTGATGCCCCGTGCGGAAGCTCCGCTGCAAGTGACAGCCCGTAAAGTATCATATAAGCCGGATTTGTCGTACAGCAGGTCAAAGCCCACCTCCTCCACATACATCCGGTATTTCTCTTTCTGATAGACTTCCGCTATGAAACGGATTTCCGGGTATTTTTCTTTGACGGAAGCAATGAGCCACTTCATAAATTGCGGCGGAACCAGCTCCACCATGTCGCAGCGGAAGCCGTCAACCCCCTTGCCTGCCCAGAACAGCACAATGTCCAGCATCTTGTCCCAGGTGCCCGTATGGAAGTCGCAGTAATTGAGTTTTACCGTCTCCCACCAGTCGTTGATGCCAGGAGCCGATGAAAAGCAGTTCCCGGAAGCCTTGGCGGGGAATTCCTTAAATCCATCCACCTTAAGTGGAAGTTGAAGTGACTCCCCGGGATAGTAGAAAAAGTCGTTCTCCGGGGCCCAGTGGACGGAGCTGTCGTCGTCCCGTCCCAGGCTGCCCCTGTACTCGCGGGCCACATGGTTGGGCACAAAGTCCATCACCAGCTTCAGGCCGGCCTCGTGCGTACGTTTCACCAGGTCTTCAAACTCCTCCATCCGCCGTGCGGGTTCATCGGCCAGATAGGGATTCACGTCGTAATAATCCGTGATGGCATAGGGGCTGCCGGCTTCGCCCTTGATTACTTTTTCTCCGGAGGAGGCGCTGGCATGGCGGATGACACCCGTGTACCAGACGGTGTCCATTCCCAGGTTTTTCCAGTAAGTGAAGGTTGATGCGTCGATGGAGGAGAATTTTCCCTTGCCCCAGAGGCGGGGCAAAACTTGGTATATGAGGTTCATTGAAGGGCGTTGATTTCAAAGTCCATGTACTTGATGCGCTCTGCCAGGGCCTCTTTCATGCGGGAAACAGCCTCCGGGAAGCTCATGAGCTCGTCTCCATTCACCAGGCCGTTCTCGCCTTCGGAGAGCGGATTGGGATAGCAGGGCCAGATGCTGCGGTTGTAGGCCTCCGATTTCCCAATGAGGGCGGCCTGCCGGTCAATGTAGCTCCCCAGGCTCTCAAACTGCGGCTTGAGTATCTTCCAGCGGCGTTTGAGGGTGCTGCGGAATTCCGGATGCGTCCAGATTTGGTAATAGTACAGGGTGCTTTTCAAGGTGAGGGTACGGACGCCGGGAACAAAGGTTCCCCAGTCAAAATCCCATACCGGACCGGCATACAGCCGGCCGTTTTTCAGATAAAGGAAACAGCTTTTGGGGAACTGAGGCTCTTCGTTGCATGCCAGCTCGTTCACCAGATACCAGTCGGCAAAACTGTCCAGGTCCAGTACGGAACTGGGTTTGTCCCCCCGCATGAGGGCCTCTTCCCGCTGGTGCAGAGCCGTTTCTGCGGCATTCAGGATTTCCGTGAAGTCTTCCTCGCTGTAGTTGTCGCGGTCCGGGTACTTGAGTTCTATGGGGATGCCGCCGTTTTCCGTATGCTGTTTCCAGTGGCCGTATAGCGACTCAAAGTCATGCTCCGCGGGGTCTGACGTGTCGTAGGAATACAGATAGTCACAGGTGAAGTGGGAACCCTCCACATGGATTCGTTCTCCCAGCCAGTAGCAGCCGCGGCGGTTCCAGAAATCGTTGGTGCCCTTCATGTACAGCTCTACGAAGATGCCGGAGGGCGTCCATTCCAGGCTGGTGCGGCGGGCCGCCTCAAAGGCAACTTGGTTGCGCAGCAGCGTGCGGTCCATCCAATTGGCCAGAAGCACCCAGCGTTTGGTGGGGCCCGTGCCGATGAAATTGGCCTGTTCCGGCAGTTTCAGGGCATAAGGCTTCTTGGGATAGGACTCCCAGGTGGAGTTCCCGTGCCCTTTCACCTTCACGCCTTCGGAAGAATAGACGGTGCGGGTTTCACCGTCCACCGTGGCCGTAATGGTCACGGTGCAGTTCTCCGTCCACTCCTCCTTGCTGTCGATAGCTTTGGGGTATTCAATGTAGAGTTTGGGCAGCTCGTCCGTCGTTTCCGGAATGCAGCCGGTATATACCCTTTCTCCGGGCGCCTGCATGCCATCCGGGATGATGGAATTCCTATGACAGCCCGCCATGAGCAGGCAGGCTGTCAAAAGGAACAATCCGTATAAACGGCGTCTTACCAATTCAGGATTTTCTTGAAGTCGTAAGCCTCGGGATTGGCCACATACTTCCCTGCGGCCTCGTAATCGGCCGGAGTGATGAAGTGGCAGAGGTGGTTGTAGTAGTTCTGGGCGATGCCGCCTTCGATGGCTACGCGACGCGGAGGAATCTTGCCGTCGGCGCCCTGAAGGTCTTTCAGGTACAGGGGCTTGGCCTCGCCGAAAGCGTCTACATAGACCATGCAGCCGGTTTCACCCTTCTTGAACAGCTCGTAGGCACCCATGGCCAGCTCGGAGCAGTACGTGAGGTCGAAGGCGATAGGATCCTGGCAGCGAACGTCGTAGCCAATCTCCACGGGACGGGTCTTGACCTTGAGGCCAATCTCTTTGAACTTCTTCTCCAGGATGTCGTTGAACAGGACAGCCTTGGAGATCTTGCCCAGTTCGGGGTGACCGTGCTCATCGTAGGTCATAGACACGCCGGCGTTCTTGATTTCCTGGGGATCCAGGTCGTGGAAGACGCCTTCGGCCACCACCACGGTGCCGTAGGGAATGCCCAGGATATTGCGCTTGAGGATGGCGGAAAGGGCCAGGTTCACAATCTTGTCCAGGGTAATCTCCGTCTTGTTGAACATCTCCGGGATAATGGTCATGGGGCAGTGCGTGGCCTCGCCGATACCCAGGGCCAGGTGACCGGCGCTGCGGCCCATGGCGCTGATGATGAGCCAGTTGCCGCTGGTGCGGGCGTCCTCATACACGGTGCGGGCCAGGTGGGCGCCCTCATCCTTGGCGCTGTTGAAGCCGAAGGTAGGGGTGTTCATCGGAAGCGGGAGGTCGTTGTCGATGGTCTTGGGTACGTGGATGTTGTGGATGGGATACTGCTTGGCTTCCAGGAACTTGGCAATGCGGTTGGCCGTGGAGGCGGTATCGTCACCACCCACGGTGACCAGCAGCTTGATGTTGTTCTCCTGAAACAGGCCCAGGTTGAAGTTCTCTTCAAAATCCTTGTCAGTGGGCTTGAAACGGCTCATCTGGAGGTAGGATCCTCCGCGGTTGAAATAGGCGTCGGCCTTGAAGAAATCGATGTCCTCGGTGCGGGGGCTCTTGGAGAAGAGGCCGCTGTAACCACCGTGAAGGCCGATTACCCGGTAACCATTGCTAAGGAAGGTCTTAGCTACAGACATAACCACGGTGTTCATGCCCGGAGCCGGGCCACCGCCACAAAGGATAATGATAGAATCTTTCATAAAACTTATAAAGTTAAAACTGATTTCCGTTAAATCATACAAAGGTAGTGATTTTTTTCGGAATAATCCGCTAACTTTGTCTAAGTGAATCAACGCACATACATAGCCATAGACCTGAAGTCCTTCTACGCCTCGGTGGAGTGCGTGCAGCGGGGCCTGGACCCGCTTACCACGCGCCTGGTGGTGGCCGATGCCTCGCGCACGGACAAGACCATCTGTCTGGCCGTGTCCCCCGCCCTGAAGGCGTACGGCATTCCCGGGCGGCCGCGCCTGTTTGAGGTGAAGGAGCAGGTGGCGCGGCTCAAAAGGGAGAATCCCGGGCTGGAGCTGGACTTTGTCACGGCCCCGCCGCAGATGGCCAAGTACCTGGAAGTGAGCGGGAAGGTGTATGGCGTGTACCTCCGTCTCATTGCTCCGGAAGACATTCACGTGTATTCCATCGACGAGGTTTTCATAGACGCCACGGAGTACCTGCGCCTGTACGGCATGGACGCCCATACGCTGGCCATGCGCCTGATTAAGGACGTGCTTAAGGAGACCGGCGTCACGGCCACGGCGGGCATAGGCCCCAACCTGTACCTGGCCAAGGTGGCCATGGACATTGAGGCCAAGCACCGGAAGGCCGATGCGGACGGCGTGCGCATTGCGGAGCTTACGGAGATGGAGTATCGGCAAAAATACTGGACGCACCGGCCCTTGACGGACTTCTGGCGCATCGGACACGGTACCGAGGCGCGGCTTGCAAGTGCCGGCATGTTCACCCTAGGCGATGTGGCCCGGATGTCGCTACGGAACGAGGAGGTGCTGTACAAGCTCTTTGGCGTCAATGCGGAACTGCTCATAGACCACGCCTGGGGCTGGGAGCCCTGCACCATGGCCGATATCAAGTCTTACAGGCCCGCCGCCAGCAGCCTTTCCAGCGGGCAGGTGCTCATGGAGCCTTATTCCTTTGAGAAGGCCCGTACCATTGTGCGGGAAATGACGGACCTGCTGTCGCTGGACCTGGTGGACAAGCGCCTGGTGACCACGCAGTTGGTGCTGCATGTGGGCTACGAAGCCGGCAAGGGAAAAGGGCCGATGGTGAAGGACTGGTACGGCCGCCCCACGCCCAAGCCGGCGCATGGCAGCGTGAACCTTCCCTTCCCTACATCGGCCACTTCCGTTCTGCTGCGGAGCATGATGGAAATGTACGATAAAATTGTTGATAGAAGTCTTTTTGTAAGACGTGTTTACGTTGTGGCATCTCAAGTAAAGCGGGAGGAAGAGCTGGACGGCCTGCAGATGAGTCTTTTCGACGATGCCACGGACACTTCCCGGGAGCGGAAACAGCAGGAGGTGATCCTGGAAATCCGCCGGAAATTCGGGAAGAACGCCATCCTCAAGGGCATGAATTTCGAGGAGGGCGCCACCACGCGGGAGCGTAATCAACAGATAGGAGGACACCACGAATGAACACCCCGTACGACGACATCATCGGCCTGGAGCACCCCACTTCCAAAAGGCATCCCCGGATGGCGCGCCTGGAGAGGGCCGCGCAGTTCGCCCCCTTTGCCGCCCTGAAAGGCTATGAGGAGGTGATAGACCAAAACCGGCAGAAAAACGAGGCACTGAACGCGCTTTAGCGCTTTTTCTGATTTTTTTTTGCTATCTTTGTAGGTTACGTGCGCTCACGCGCATGCATGTACGCATTATGGACTACACGGAAGCAAAACATAGGATAGAGCAGCTGAAGGCCATTCTCCGGGAGAACAGCCGGAAGTATTATGTGGAAAACGCTCCCACCATGAGCGACTACGAGTACGACCAACTCATGCACGAGCTGGAAGACTGGGAGCGCCGGTATCCGGAGTATGCCACGCCGGAC
>Ga0247608_10001719_pt1 | contig 29222 bp, 20 predicted proteins | sample 176DNAGHGlowgp2_FD_193490 | JGI IMG/M metagenome (GOLD analysis project Ga0247608, IMG submission 193490) | Sheep rumen microbial communities from Palmerston North, Manawatu-Wanganui, New Zealand - 1766 DNA GHGlow gp2 | ecosystem: Host-associated > Mammals > Digestive system > Stomach > Rumen ... | reverse complement strand
CTGTGTGACGTCCTGGCCTTCGTACTGCTGCGGGCGCTGTATGGGCGGATCGGCGTCGGCACGGAATATTTCCTCTGGTGGTTTGAGACGGTTACGCTGGCAAACGTGGGCTTTTACGGCATCGCCTGTTTCTGCGGGACGCTCACGGGCAGCGTACTTATCCTGCCCGCGGTGTACGTGGTGTTAAACTGCGCCGCGGCGATGTTTGAGGGCGCAGTGCGCTCAGTGTTCTCCGAACTCCTGTACGGCTATACCATCGGCTCGATCTGGTCGGAGCGGCTCTCGCCCCCGGTGTGGTTTACGGATCACCGCGTCTATGAAACCGTGATCCGCGCGGACGAGAAAAAGGGCATCCTCGGTGAGTACGCGCCGGGCTGGATCGGCTACCTCGCCGGGGTGTGCGCTGTGGGGCTTGTCCTTGCCATTCTCGGCGTGCTGATCGTCCGGCGGCGGCATATGGAGTCGGCGGGTGAGATCGTGGCGGTGCCGGTCCTGCGCCCGGTGTTCCGGGCGTGCATGACGCTCGGCTGCGGTCTCGGCATCCCCATGTTCTGGGCGGCCGCCACCGCGGACTATCAGCAGACGAATTTCACGCTGCTTGCGCTGTCGGTACTCGTCTGCGCCGCGCTCGGCTTCTTCGCCGCTGAGATGCTGATGAAGAAAACCCTGCGCGTGTTTGACCACGGCTGGAAGCAGTTCGGCATCCTCTGCACCTGTCTGCTTGCCTTCCTGGTACTGACAAAGCTGGACGTGACGGGCTACGAGACCCACATCCCGGACTTAAACGAGATCGAATCCGTTGAGCTCATGAACTACGTAAACGGTACGGTAAAAGAGCCGGAGACCATCGAGGCCTTTCTGGACTTCCAGCGCGGCGTGGTTGAGCACCGGGAAGAAAGCCGCAGCGCCCGGTCCGGTTTGCGGACACAGAGCACCTGGCTCACCTATCAGCTCAAAAACGGCAAGACCTACCGCCGGTATTACCTGCTGCCCCTCAGCGACGAGCTCTACGCCGATCCTGCTTCCGACCTGCGCGCCTGGGAACGGGTGATGAACATGCAGGAGATCCGCATGCTGGAGCTCTGGGCCAATGTCGAATGGTCGGAGGCCGACGTGGAGAATGCGTGGGTCGAGATCACAAGCGAGCGGGAAGGGGATATGAGCCCCAGGGTCGAAGCACACGAAGCGCTCACGCCCGCTCAGGCCGTGAGCCTCTACCGGAAGGGAATCCTCCCCGACGCGGAGGACGGGAATATTTACCGCTGGCATCTCTGGGACAGCGAGGAGGCCCGAGCCGAGAGGACGAACCTTCTCGTCACCATCTATCTGCGCCGGGATGCGCAGGGGCAGGAGTATGCCCAGGTGTTCCCGATGAGTGCGCCGGTGCTGACATGCTCGGAAAACACCCTGCGCTGGCTGAAGGACAATATGGGCCTTACACCCTCAGAACAAATACATGGCAGCCATGATGACCAGCAGCTCGAGATCGCCGCTCTCCCGATAGAGCAGCCACAGAATCAGCAGCAATAACAGATCCCCGCTGTCAAGCTCCCCGAGACCCGACAGCAGCCGCCCCGGCAAAAGCCCCCCAAAGGGCGGGGGCGGCGCGGGCCTCGGACGCGGCGGCGGAGACGGCACCAGCGGCGGGGACGGTGGGGGCGGCGGTGCAACGAATGGCTCGGGCATGCCGCTCACCCGCCCGGTGCTCGCGTCATAGCGCTTCATCGCCGCCTCCCTGCTCCAGGGCAAGCCGCGCGATGCGGGCAAGCTTTGCAAGCCGGAGGGCGTTGTCGAGCTTTCCCCGCCGCTTTTCGGAGAGGTAGGGCGCCATGGCCTTCAACAGCGCCTGCTCCCGCCCCTCGCCGCCGCTCTGCATCAGGGAGGCGATGCGCCCCAAAAGGGCGGCGTCCGGCCCCGGCTCCGGCGTGGTGCCCTGCGCGCCGTCGCCCATGAGCGAGCGGGCCAGCCCCGCGATCTGCTCCATCTGCTTCGGATCGGACAGGATGCTGTTCAGTTGCCGCTCCAGATCGTCCACGGCGCTTACCTCCCGGACTTCACTTCTCCATCAGCTTTTTGATATTCGCCGCAAGGCGCTGCCCCTCCTCGGTCGAGAGCACCGTGCCCAGCATGGCGCGAAGGGACGCCGCGTCCCCGCTCTGCGCCGCCCTTTGCAGCTTCTCCCCGTCCAGCATGGCAGAGAGCTTCTCCCCGTCCGCGGACTGGGCGAGGGCGTTCAATTCCGCACTCTTGCCGCTTCGTTCCAATTCCTTCCTAAGCCCGTCAAAACTTTGCATTGCAACTCACCTTTCTGATCAATTGCGAACACGGTTCGCAATTGAAATACTCGCGCTTATCGCGCTCGGCTTGCGGGGGACGCCTCGCTTGGTCGGCGCGAGGGTTCGCTATGCTCACCTATGGTGTTTTTGAAGCGGCAAAGCTGCTCCAAAAACGGATTTGACTTCTTTTTCAATCGGCATTATATTGTATGCGTAAAAGGGCACAAAGTTGACAGGAGGCGCGAAGATGATCAAAGCGGCGGTTTTTTCCGACACCCACGGCAACAACTTCCCCATGCTGGAGGCGGCGCGGACAGCGAATGCCGACGTGCTCATCCACCTGGGCGACCACGACCGGGACGCGCAGCTTCTCCGTCAGGCCCTGCCGGACACGCCGCTCTACTCCGTGTGCGGCAACTGCGACTATGCGCCGCTCTCGCCCGCGACTTTGACGGTCGAGCTCGGGCCGGTGAAGGCCTTTCTCACCCACGGGCATTTATACAATGTAAGCCCCTGGCACATGGACTCTCTGGTCTATGCCGCCGAGGAGCAGGGGGCAAAGCTTGCCCTCTTCGGCCACACGCACAAGGCGGCGTGGACGGAGCTCGGCGGCGTGACGCTTATAAACCCCGGCACCGCGGGCCGCGGAATGATGCTCACCTGGGCGCTGGTGACGATTTTCGACAACGGCGCGATCTCGTGCGAATTTCACGAGCTGAAATAAAACACACCTCCCTGTGGAACACTATCCGCAGGGAGGTGTTTCAATAAATGGCTAAGAAGAAAAACGGACAAAGGCAAAAACAGGAGTCAAACCCCCGCCTCGACCCGGAGACGCGCCTGGCCCCGCGCTTTGACAGCGCCACCATCGCAAAGTTCCCCATCGCCGAGCCCGGCAAAATGGGTTTTCGCGTTCTGGATGATTTCACCGAGGAGCATATCCAGTAGGGGACACCGTCCCCTACAGCGCCGGAACACGGAATAATTTTACGTGTCATCCTGAGCGTCGGCGAAGGATCTTTCTCTCGGTTCATGAGAGGAGAAAAGATTCTTCGCTTCGCTCAGAATGACAAGTTTTACGGGTTACAGCGTACTACTTGCATCTTCCCTTAAAATCATCTACAATATTCCCAAATCACATATCGGGAGTAAGAGATATGCAGACAAAACTCAACTTCGCGTCCGACTATATGGAGGGGGCGCACCCCCAAATCTTACAGCGCCTCCTGGAGACAAACCTGGAAAAGACCGCCGGGTACGGCTTCGACAAGTATTCCGAGGCCGCACGGGAAAAGATCCGCAAAGCCTGCGAGGCCCCGGAGGCCGAGATCTTCTTCCTCGTCGGCGGCACGCAGACCAACGCCACCGTCATCGACGCGCTTTTGCGCTCCTACCAGGGCGTGATTGCCGCCGGGACCGGGCACATCAGCACGCACGAATCCGGGGCCGTCGAGCACAGCGGCCACAAGGTGCTGACTCTGCCGGGGGAAAACGGCAAGCTCTCCGCCGAGGCGGTGTATGCCTGCCTCGATACATACGCGCGGGACGAAAACCGTGACCACACCGTCATGCCCGGCATGGTCTACATCTCCCAGCCCACGGAGTACGGCACACTCTACTCGCTGGCAGAATTGGAGGCGCTTTCAAGCGTGTGCCGTAAAGCGGGCATCCCCCTCTACCTCGACGGCGCGCGGCTTGCCAGTGCTCTTGCCTGCCCGGAAAACGACGCTTCCCTGCCTGACCTTGCCCGCCTGTGCGACGCCTTCTATATCGGCGGCACCAAGTGCGGCGCCCTCTTCGGCGAGGCGGTGGTGTTTCCAAGGAAAAACACCGTGCCGCACTTTTTTACCATCGTCAAGCAGCACGGGGCCCTGCTCGCCAAGGGGCGCATTGCGGGCATCCAGTTCGACACGCTCTTTACCGACGGGCTGTATCTCAAGTGCGGGCAGAAGGCGATCGACAAGGCGGCGCGTATCCGCAAGGCTCTGCGGGACAAGGGCTACGAGCTGGCCCTTGACGCGCCGACCAACCAGATCTTCCCGCTTCTGACAGCCGCACAGCTTGCGGCGCTGTCAGAGAGGGTGGAGATGAGCTTCTGGGAAAGCCGCCCCGACGGCAAAACCGTCGTCCGCATTGCCACAAGCTGGGCTACCACCGACGAGGATGTGGACCGGCTGATCGAGGTGCTTTAAAAAGCAAATAGAGCTGTCTCATACAGAACCTCTGCGCGCCTTACGGTGCTATGAAAAGGGGCTGTGAAAAAAGTCAATTATCATTGCAGGGGCCGCCGGGAACGTCGGCCCCTGCAACGACAGCCGGACTATTTTCACAGCTCCCTTTTGTTATATCACCCGTACCTCTTTCCCGGGCGCGAGGAAGAAGAGCACGCCCTCTTTCACGGGCTTTCGGAAGATGCGGGAAAGCGCCTCGGCGTAGGCCAGGAGCTGGCCGCGGTAGAGGTCGGCGCGCTCTTCGATTTCTTCCTCTGTGCGCACGCTGTCGGTCTTGTAGTCGATGATGACCAGTTCCCCGTTTTCTTCCAGACAGCAGTCCACCACCCCCTGTAAAAGGAGCTGCTCACCCTCGGCACCGGGGTAGAGGCGGTCGGCGTCGAGCAGCAGCGAGAAGCGAAACTCCCGCAGGGGCTTTTCGGCACGGAGCATGCGCTTGCCGAGCTCGGAGCGGAAGAGCCTTTCGATGGCGGCAATGTTCACCGCCTCCGCCTCGCGTTTGGATAAGAAGCGGGCGGCGCACAGGCGCTCCACCTCGGCCCTGATCCCGGCGCGGGACACGGCCTTGGCAAAGTCCATGTACTGTAAGACCAGATGGGTCGCCACGCCCTTTTCGGTGGCGGTCAGGCCACGCTCTCCCTCGCCGAGGGTCGGCATGCGGAAGCTCCAGGACTTCGGCTTTAATAAATCCGCCGCGTCCGGGTCGCGCTCGTAGCGCCCTTTTAATTCCGTCGCCGTCACCTTGGACGGAAGCTCCACTGCCGCCTGATGGGGATAGACAAAGGCAAGCCTGCGCTCCAGCTCCTTTGCCGCCTCGGGATCGGCGGGGACGGCTTCGCGTATCGCCTCGGCGGTGGGAACGATCTCGTCGCCGTCGCGGCAGACATGAATTTTGAAGTGCTCCTCCCCGTCGGCAAGGCACGCGCATAAAAGCCAGCTCAGGTAGTTCGACGCGCCCATCAGCGTCTCCGGCGCAATGGGGGGATGGGCCAGAGCCGCGGCCTTTTCCAGCGTCTTGTCCGCATTTTTGCACGCACCCACCACGAAAAGCCGCTCCTTCGCCCGCGTCAGGGCCACGTAGAGCAGGCGCATTTCCTCACTCTGGTCCTCCCGCGCCTGTCGCTTGGCGATGGCGAGACGGGCAAGGGACGGATAGCGCACGCGGTTTTGAAGATCCACCACCCGCGGCCCGAGACCGAGAACGGGGTGCACCAGCACGGTCGCGCTGCGCTCGCGGGTGTTGAAGCGCCGCGCCGCCTCACACAGGAACACCACCGGGTATTCAAGGCCCTTCGAGCGGTGGATGGAGATGATCTGCACGGCCCTTCCCGTGCCGGGGGCAATGTTCGGCTCCTGGCCCTTGTTTGCCAGCGCCTGGAGCCAGAGGCTCAGGCGGTGCAGGCCCCGGTAGCCGGTGCTCTCAAAGCCCTCGGCAAGCTCGGCCAGGGCCATCAGGTTTTCCCGCCGCCGCGCCCCATCGTCCATGGCGCTGCACAGGGCGAGAAGGTCGAGCCTTTCGATCACAAGCCACACCGTCTCGGCTGCGCTCAGGTCGGTGGCCTCGGCGCGAAGAGCTGCGAGCAGCGCGAGAAAGTCCCGGCACTTGCCGTCCGTCTCGCCCGCCGCCTCCAGGGCGGTATAGAAGTCCGCGTCCCGGTCGGAGGCACGGATAAAGGACAGTTCGTCCGGCGTAAAGCCGAAGGCCGCCGAGCGCAGCACCGCGATGAGCGGGATGTCCTTGTGGGGGTTATCCATGACCGTGAGCATATTCAGCACCAGCGAGACCTCCGGCGTCTCAAAAAAGCCGCTGCCCTGGGCGCTGCCCACGGGGATGCCCAGATTCATGAGGGCTTCGCGGTAGACGCCGCCGGTCTTGCCCGGGGAGCGCAGGAGGATGGCGATGTCGCCGTAATCCATGGGCCGGGTGCCCGCCCCGTCCGTGACCGCTGCCCCGGACCGGACCAGGGCTCTGATCTGCCGGGCGGTGAAAGCGGCCTCGAGGGCAGTCTTGTCGGGGCTGTCCTCCGGATCACTTTCCGGCAGCTCGTATAACAAAAGCTCGGGCCTGGGGACTTCGCCCTCGTAATAGACCGCGCCGTGGACGAGGGCCGCATCGGCATCATAGTCCACATCGCCCAGGGTCTCGGACATGCAGCAGGAGAAGACAGCGTTGGCGGCGTCCAGGACCTCCCGCCGGGAGCGGAAGTTTTCCCGCAGCAGGATGCGTTTTGCGCCGGAATCCGGCTCAGCATACGCTTTATACTTTTCGTTGAAGATCGCGGGATCGGCCAGGCGGAAGCGGTAGATGGACTGTTTGACGTCCCCTACCAGAAAGAGACGTTTCCCTCCGTCGGACACGGCGGAGAAAATGGCATCCTGCACGCGGCTGACATCCTGGTACTCGTCCACCATCACCTCGGTGTAGCGCCTGGATAGGCGCGCGGCGAGGACCGTGGGCGTGCCGTCGGAGTTCATCAGCAGGGCGGCGGCTTTGTGCTCGAGATCGCTGTAGTCAACCAAACCCCGGCTTTGCTTGTCCTTCGCGTAGGCCTTATCAAAATCCAGCGTCAGCTTCAAAAGCGCCCGCATGGCGGGGGCGGTGTCGGCCATGTCCTTCAAAAGCGTCTCGGAGGGATTGGCAAAGAGCTTTCCCGCGCTCTTGAAATCGTCGATACAAGCCGTGCGCCGCTTCTTGAGATAGTCAGACAACTCCTCGTCCGGCGAGTTTTTCAGTGGTGGCAGGCGGGGAACGCTCAGCGGCAGCAGCGCGGAGACACGGTCCCAGCCGAGGGGGGCGCTGCGCTCTATCTCCCGAACCTGGGCGGCAATGCCCTCATAGTGCTCGGCATAGGCGGCGTGGATCGCGGGGTGCTCCCGCATGGCGGCAATCAGCGCGTCAAGCTCCCGGCTCCAGTGGGCGGCGAGACGGGCAAGCCAGTTTAAAAGCTCCTGCCCCCATACGGTGTCGCCCGCGTCGGCGTGGGTCTCGCTGAGGGCTTCGGTCTGCTTCTCCGCCCATGCGGCGGGGAAGGCGTGGCACTGCATCTTGGTGTGCAGCTCCAGGATCAGCTCGGCCAGGGCGCTGTCGTCCCGCCCCTCGCCCACGGTGTCGGCGAGAAGCTGAAAATCGGGATCGTTCTCAATGCCCGCATAGGCGTCCTCCAGCACCCGGTCGAGGCAGCTTTGGCGCATAGAGTCTGCCCGCTCCTCGTCGAGGATCTTGAAATCCGGGGAGAGCTTCGCCGCCTCACAATTCTCCCGCAGGAGGTCGGCACAGAAGCTGTGAATGGTGCCGATCTGCGCGCGGCGGATCAGGGCGCTCTGCCTTCTGAGGCGGGTGTTGTGGGGATCGTTCGACAGGCGGCGCGAGAGCTCCTCCGTGATCCTGCCGCGCAGCTCCCCCGCGGCGGCGCGGGTATAGGTGATGATGAGAAAGCTGTCGATGTCGGCGGGGGAGCGGGGGTCGGTGATGTACGCCATGAGCCGCTCGGTCAGCACGCGGGTCTTGCCGCTGCCGGCGCCGGCGGACACCAGCACCGGGCAGCCGCGCGTATCAATGGCCGCCTGCTGGGACACGGTGGGCTTAAATTCAGCCATGGGTCTCTCCCTCCTCCATCATGGCCCAGACCTCCGCCGGGCTGTATTTGAGTAAAAAGCGGCTCTTCTCCCCGCCGCGCCCCTCCTGAAAACGGCAGGCGCCGCGGTAGTCGCAGCGCAGGCAGGCGTTGTCGCTCTGGCTGCGGAAAAAGGGATCGGCGGTGATGCTCCCGGCGCGCAGCTCTTTGGCCATGCCGGAGAGGGTGCGGCGGATGTGCCGGTCGAGAAGGCCCAGGCGCTCCAGGCTTGCCAGACTGTCCGGCACGGGCTTTCCGTAGCGGATCTTGATGGGGATGTAGCGCTTCTCGTTCCCGTGCTCCCAGGCCTCCTTGAGCGCCTCGTTATCCAGCAGAAGGCCGCTGCGGCGAAGCTCCTTGTTCCGCTCTGAAACCACCGCGTCTGAGTCCATGGCGGCGTCGGCATTGAGCATGGGGGCGCGGGCCGGAATGTACATCACCCCGGCGGGGACGATCTCATGCCCGTAGCGCTTGGCGCCGCCGTCCGAGAGGGTGAAGAGGTAGAGCAGCATCTGCAGATTCATCCCCTGCAGGACCTCGGACAGGGAAAACTCCTTGTGCCCGGTCTTGTAGTCCACCACGCGCAGGTAGAGCTTCCCCTCGTGCAGCCAGCCGTCCACGCGGTCAGCCACGCCGATGAGGGACAGGGCGTCCGCCCCGCCGCCCAGCTCGATGGGCGGGATATCCTGCGCCTTGGAAAAGTCCAGCTCAAAGTCCAGGGGCACAAAGTCCGACACGCGCAGCTCCTCTGCCATGTCCTTCACCACGCGCCGCACGTTTTCGCGCAGGCGTTTGAAGAGGTATACAAAGCGACTGGACTTCTCCTGAAAGTCGTTGAGCTCGTCGCGGATGTAGGCTTCGACGTAAGTGTCGGTCAGCGCCTCAAGCTCCGTGTCGCTGACCTTCCGGAAGCCGCCGCGCGCCCCCGCCTCCCGGGCCACATTCTCCAGTACATAGTGCATGAAGGTGCCCATCTCCGGCGGCTGAAAGCCCGCGGGCATGTGGGGCTTTGCCTTCAGGCCGTACTGGCAGAAATAGGCGAAGCGGCAGGAGGCAAACTTCTCCACCCGCGAGGCACTCAGGCGCAGGCGCTTACCGTAAAGCCGCGCCACGCCGTCCCTGGAAAGACTCCCGCGCGTCAGCTCGGAGGCGGCCTTCAAGGCAGCCGCCCTCGCGGGCTGATTTTTATTGAAATATTCCGCTGCCGCCCGCTCCCGTCCGCCGCCGCCGTGGATGGCCTCGGCGGCCAGACCCAGGGCCGGGGCAGGCGCGGACATGCGGGCGTCCGTGAGGTCGGCGCTCTCCGGTTCAATATGAAAGAGACTCTGCGCGCGGCGGAAGACAAAGGCGGGGCGCAGCTCCGCGCCGTCCGCGTCCTGCGCGGGGCACAGAAGGCTCAGGCTCTCCGAGGGCAGGGTCAGGGTATAGTAGATCAGCGCAAACTCGCGCCAGAGCTCGCTGTCGCCGCCGGGACCGAGGGCGATGTCCAGCGCCAAAAGGCGCTCGCGCTCATCGAGGGAGAAGATGCCTCCGGCCTCCTCCGCCATGGGCAGACGGCTGTCGGAGGCCCCCAGGACGATCAGGTGTTTGATGTCCCGACGGCGGTTGCGGTCAAAGTCCCCGGCGGTCACCCGGTCGAGGGAGACGGGGATGGTGCCGATGTCGTATTTGGAGAGCATCAGGGTGAAGAGCCGTCCAAACTGCGTATAGTCTAGGACGCTGTCGCCCAGGATGCCGTCGCACTGCTCCAGGGCGTTGACCGTGAGCTCCCAGAGCTGGCGGTACTCGGCGGCGCTCTTGTCCCGGCCCAGGGCCTGCAGCTCCTCCGCCCGGCGGCTCAGCGTCTCGGGCAGCCTGAGATCGGCGAACAGTCCCGCGAGGGCTTTCGCCTGAGCCGTGGCGGTCTCAGCCTCCTTCGCCGCCTTCTCGAAGGCTTTGAGCGGGCCTGCCACTTTACGGCGCAGGGCGTTGATGCGCTCCAGGCGCTCCTCGACCTCGGGGGTGTACTCTCCGCCGTAGCCGTCCGGGTGCTGCCGCCAGTCGCCGCGGCGTGTCCAGGCGCTGCCGCGAAGCTGCCATTTGAAAAGGTAGCTCTCCAGCTCGTCACACTCTTTTTCCGCGAGGCCCGCAAGCCCCGTGCGCAGATAGCTCACCATATCGTCCAGGGCCCAGCCGCCCTCGAGAATCTCATAGGCGCAGGCAATGAGCGCGGGCAGGGGCTTTGCCATGAGGTCGGAGCGCGAGGCGGTAAAGAGCGGCACGCCGTAGTGCCGGAACACGCTCTCGAGCGTACCCCGGTAATCGTCAAAGCCGCGCGCTACGATGGCGATGTCCCGCCAGCGGCAGCCCCCGTCCCGCACAAGGGTGAGGCACAGGGCCGCGGCCTGCTCGCACTCGGCGCTCATGCTCTGGGCGCGCATAAGGCGGACGGGAGCTCCGCCTTCAAAGGCGGCGTCCGTATAGTCAAACATGTGCTCCGCAAAGAAGCGCAGGGCGCTGTCGTCAGCGCTTTCCAGCTTCGTCACCTGCACGGCCTGCCCCAGCTCCTCCGCCGCGTCCTGCAGGGTGAGAGCGGCCCGGCGGGAGAGGGCGAAGATTTCATTCTCGCCGTAGAGATCGTCCAGCGTCAGGCACACGGTCAGCTGTACCCCCTGCCGCAGCATGGCGCACAGCACCTCCTGCTCCTGGCGGGTAAAGTCGATGAAACCGTCGACAAAGACCTTCGCGGAAGCGTCGAGTCCCCCTGCGTCGATGGCTTCCGCCAGCATGGTGAGGCGGTCGGCGGGGTCGGCCCTGCCGTTTGCCACCACCGCGTCAAAGGCGTCGAGCACCAGGGCCAGGTCCGTGAGCTTGTCTCCGAGTCCGTCCGGGCAGGCAGCCGCGGCTGTGTATAAAGCTTCGGCGCTGATGCGGGCGGCCTTGAGCTCGTCCACGGCCTTTAAGAGCATGGCCTGCATCTCGGGCCGGCGCTGGGCGGCGCCGTAGACCTTGAGCCTTGCGCCCACGCTCTGCAGAGCCAGGGCCATGCACAGCATCCTGCCGCCCTGGTCGAGCCAGGGGGCCGCCGCCCCGCCGCGCTTTGTCTCAAGCGTCCGGGCAAGGCCCGAAAAGCTCAGCACCTCGGCATAGAGGGACAGACTGTCCCCGCACACGCGGCACAGCTCCCGCTCGGCCTCATGGCTGTACTGCTCCGGCACCAGCAGGATATTCCCGCCCACACCGCGCAGCATGTTTTCCCGTATCTCCCGGATGAGGGCCGCGGTCTTGCCCGCCCCGGCCCTGCCGATCACAAATCGAAGCATGTTCTCTCTCCATATGGTCAGTTTGATAGTTCTATTTTAGCAAATCAAAGAAGGATAGACAAGCGCTTCGAACAAAAGTGAAAATTGAAAAGTGGAAAGTGAAGTGAAGGAGCGGCTTCGCCGCAATTAAAAGAGGCTCCGCCCGCAGAAATGTACTTTGGATGGAACCAGGTTTTGATTTCCATATTTTCACTTTTCACTCTTCACTTTCCACTTTCCTATAAACTCTTGCATATTCCCACCAAAGATGCTAAAATACTCAAATCAAAGCCAAAGGAGCGATCTGTATGAAGCTTTCGTCCAAAATGGAGCGCTGCGGCCTTTCGCCTATGCGGAAATTCAATCCCTACGCGGATAAGGTCAAGGAGCGCGGCATTAAAATATATCACCTGAATATCGGCCAGCCCGATGTGGAGACCCCCGCCCCCTTCTTCGATGCCCTGCGTAATTACGCCGACAAGGTCGTGTCCTACGCCCCCTCCGGCGGCATGCCCGCCTATCTCGACGCGGTGCGCGGCTACTTTGAGCGCATCGGCGTAAAGCTTACCCGCGACGAGATCCTGGCCACCAGCGGCGGCAGCGAGGCGCTGCAGATGGTCTTCGCCACCATCCTCGACGACGGGGACGAGGTCATCATCCCCGAGCCCTTCTATCCCAACTACGCGACCTCCGTCACCCTCGCGGGAGCCTCGGTACACCCCATCCCCACCAGCGTGGAGGAGGGCTACTTCTACGCCGACCGCGCCCGGGTCGAGGCCTGCATCAACGAGCACACCCGCGCCATCTTTGTCACAAACCCCGGCAACCCCACCGGCACCATCCTCACGCCGGACGAGCTCAAGCTCATGCTGGATATTGCGAAAAAACACGACCTCTTCCTCATCTGCGACGAGGTGTACCGCGAGTTCGTCTACGCGGGCGAGCCGCTTTTGAGCGCCCTTCAGTTCCCCGGTTACGAGCAGAACGTGGTGGTCATCGACTCCATCTCCAAGCGCTTTTCCGCCTGCGGCGCGCGCGTGGGCTGTGTCATCTCCCACAACGCCGAGTTTATGGGCCAGGCCATGAAGTGGTGCCAGTGCCGCCTGGCCTCCGCCACCGTCGACCAGATCGCCGCCGCCGCCCTCTACCACATGGACCCCGCTTACTTCAATGCCGTGCGCGACGAGTACCGCCTGCGCCGCGACACCATGGTTAAAAAGCTCAAGGAGATCCCCGGTGTTATCTGCGACACCCCGAGAGGCGCGTTCTATGTCATGTGCGCTCTGCCGGTGGACGACGCGGACAAGTTCCAGATGTGGCTTTTAAACGAGTTCAACGACAACGGCGAGACTGTTCTCTTCGCCTGCGGCGAGCCCTTCTACGCCACCCCGGGCCGCGGCGTCAACGAGGTGCGCCTGGCCTACACCATCAACGCCCCCGACATCGCCCGCGCCATCGACATCCTCAAGATCGCGATCGAAAAGTACAATAATAAATAAAAAATGGGCGAATCCGCATGGATTCGCCCGCTTTGTTTCGCTGTCAGATTACGCCTTTTCCTGCCGCTCCTTCACGTAGCGCTTCATGGCCTGGAAGGTCTCGTCGCTGATGTCGTGCTCGATCTTGCAGGCGTCGTCCTCCGCCGTCTCACGGCTCACGCCGAGGGAGGTGAAGAAATTCGTGAAGAACAAGTGCCGCTCATAGGTGCGGTTGGCCACGTATTTGCCCTCGTCGGTCAGCACCAGAAAGCCGTTTTCGTCAAGCTCCAGGTAGCCGCCGGAACGCAGAAGGCCGACCGCGCGGCTCACGCTCGGCTTGGAAAAGCCCATATACTCCGCCACATCCACCGCGCGCACGCCCTTGCCGCGCTGGGAGAGAATGTGGATCGTCTCCAGATACATTTCGCCCGATTCCTGTAAATGCACAAGATCAGCTCCTTTGCGGATTGATATTAATAAGATACCATCATGGCAGTTTTTTTGCAAGACCTTAGCCGGGACTAACCGTCATTGTACTTTTTCTGCCTATTTTAACGGACGGGGCTTGCCATGGACGCCGTTTGCCTGTATAATGCGGGTAAGGTTTTGATGCTTTAAGAATTTGAAATATAAAACAAGGAGTTACTTGCCATGGCCAAAAATGACAGACGCCGCTTCGGGGACCGCAAGGACGGACGGCTGCTGCGCTCCCTGCCCGCGTATACCAAATTTATGCCCTATATCATGGCGACCCGCAACGACGCGCTCAATCTCTACGAGGAGAGCATGGAGATCACCGATGTCGACCGCCGCCTGCGCCGTCTGCGTGTGGAGGGATACAAGGGCATCGGCTTCCTGCACTTTCTGATTGCCGCCTATATCCGCATCGTGTCCATGCTGCCGGGCCTCAACCGCTATGTGGCCGGCCGCCGTATCTACGCCGGCAACGACATCACCGTCGTCATGACCGTCAAGCGCGCCCTCTCCATCGACGCCACCGAGACCAGCATCAAGGTCCATTTTGAACCGACAGACACCATCTTCGATGTCTATCGCAAGATGAACGAGAAGATCGACGAGGTCAAGGCCACCGAGGAGAACAACAACACCGAGGATGTGGCCGACGCGCTGGCGCGCCTGCCGCGCTTCCTGCTGCGCTTTGTCATCCAGATCCTGCGCATCCTGGACTACTTTGACCTGCTGCCCCAGAGCCTGCTGGAGGCAAGCCCCTTCCACGGCTCGCTGATCATCACGGATCTTGGCTCCCTGCGCATCCGCCCGGTCTTCCACCACATCTACAACTTCGGCACCCTGCCGGTGTTCATCGCCTTCGGCGCCAAACGCCACGCCTATGAGCTGGACCGCCACGGCAACATGGTCGACCGCAAGTACATCGACTGCAAGTTCACCATCGACGAGCGCACCACCGACGGCCACTACTGGGCCCAGGCCTTCCAGGCATGGCGCTATATCTTCCAGCACCCCGAGATCCTCGAGCAGCCTCCCACGCGGATCGTGGAAGACGTGTACTGAAAACAATCGACCGCCCCGGTACGAAACCGGGGCGGTCATTTTTGCGCCGCACAACGCTACCACTATATGTTAATTTCGTCAAAATGTCAATAGAATGCGGGACGGAAATTGAAAATTTGAAGCATTTTTGTGAAGCTTACATAAAAACAGACGCTCCGATTCGGGTACTATCCCATCTTGCAAAACGGGGGTCCGTCTGCTATATTATAACCAGAAAGAGAAATAAACAAATTTCACTTTCCTCTATCCCCGGATCGAATATCGGAGCGATCAAACATGGGGAGCGCACTGCAGGCCCAAAATACACAGGAGGACAACAGCCACCTTGTTCATCCCACATTCGGGAATATCGTGAAACGATCAAATGCTGTGAGCTGGAGAAAATGGTCCCGTTGGCGAGGCAGTGCTCCGAAATAAGCCGAAAGAGAGGTAACCATGATGTTAGATATCAAGAATTCAATGAAATGACCCTTGACTGCTGAAGAGGCGAACGGAAAAAAATCGCTGCGGTCAAGGGTCATTTCGTATTTTAAATACTTTTCGCTGCTGCCGCGGGACTTGCCCGGGGCGGTTTTTTATATATGAAAGTGAAAAGTGGAAAGTGGAGTTTATAGTTGTTACTCCGCTTTCCACTTTTATCTTTTACGCGAGGTTGCCTGTTGCGTACATCGTCGCCGTGAGGGCGACAATCGGCGCGGTCTCGCACCTCAGGATGCGCTCGCCCATGGAGCAGACGTGCAGGCCGCAGAGTCTGGCAAGCTTTGCCTCAAACTCCGCAAAGCCGCCCTCGGGGCCGGTGATGATGGCGGCTGTGGCTGCGTCCTTGTGGGCGTCGAGCACCGTGTTGAGGGACTCGCGCTCCCCGGTCTCGTACATGAAAAGGCCCAGGTCCTTCTTCACCGCGATGTCCAGCGCGTCGTGAAACTCGCCCGCCCAGCCGACCTTCGGGATGATGCCGCGGCCGGACTGCTTGGCGGCCTCCTCGGCGATGCGCTGCCAGCGCTCCAGCTTTTTCGTAGGATCTTCGGGCTTGGCGACACAGCGATTGCAGTCAAAAAACAGGATCTCGCAGGCTCCGGCCTCCACACCCTTCTGGATGATGTAGTCCACGCGCTCGCCCTTGGGAAGCCCGCACAAAAGCGTGACTTTGACGCTCGGCTCGGCCGGGCACTTGACGACCTCGATCACCTCCGCCTCGGCCTGCTCCTTGTCCGCGTAGACCAGGCGGCACTTATAGTCGGTGCCCTCGCCGTCGCAGATCACCAGGTCCTCGCCCGGGCGCAGGCGCAGGACCCGCACATGCTCGGCATCGCGGCCGCGGATGATCGCCGTGCCGCCCAGGAGATTGGTACCGGCCATGAAAAATCTCGCCATCGTTTTTCCCTCCGTGTATGTATGGGATTCATTGTCATCCTGAGCAACGCGAAGGATCCCGTATGGGAAGAAATGGTCAGAGAGATTCTTCGCTTTGCTCAGAATGACACGGTAGAATGATTATCGCATATTTTTCACCGCTTTGCAAGTGTGCGCATAGGATGAAGCGGTGATGATCCATGAACAACAGTTTTGACCGGGACTGGGAAAAACGCCTGCGTCCCTTTGAGCGGGTCTGGGACCGCGTGCAGAACGACCGGCACGCAAGGCCATTTCCGCCGCCCCCGCCGATGTTCGGCCCGCCGCCCCCGGGACATTTCCCGCCGCCCCCGCCGCCGTTCCCGCCCCGCGGGTGCTGCACGAAGGCGGTGCGGTTCAATCCGCACGGAAGAAAATAAAGTGAAAAGTGAAGAGTGGAAAGTGAAGTTATGGTGTCCGCTTCGCAGACATATTAGAATGTGACGAAGCGACGGCACGTGAAAAGAGCGAAAACTTCCTCAAACATGCCGACTCCTTTAGGGGGCATGCCTCCACTACACTTTTCACTTTTCAATTTCCACTTTCTCCAAAAGCTTTCCCCACAGCTCCACGATCCGGAAGCGGATCTCCCAGCCCTCCTCTCTTGTGATGAGGGCGTAGTCGTCGGGGTTCATGACCGGCTGCATGGCCTCCTTCTCCGCCGCCGCGAGGCACACGGGCGGGAATACCACGCACCACCAGTTGTGCCCCTGCCCCTCACCCAGCACCACGCGCAGCGAGCGGTAGCGCCCGGCGGGCAGGGAAAAGCCCGCGTAGTCCCGGGTGGGGTAGCGCTCCTCGCCGAGGGACACGCGCACGGGGCGCCCCTCGGCGGCCTCCTGCGCGGCGGCCTGAATGAGAGGCAGACTGTCGGTCAGGACCTCCCCGGCCTCATCGGCACTCTGTACGCCCGCAAGCTTCGGGGCAAGCAGGGACAGCACCGCGTCCCGCACCCGGAGCTTGAGTTCCTGCTCCTCCGGCGCGTCCGACACCGCCAGCACATGCAGGCGCACAAGGCTCCCCGCAATCGAGGCCTGCCGTCCCTCGGCCCAGAGACCCGACAGCAGCAGGAAGCACAGCGTGATGAGCGCCGCCAGCTCCCAGATGTAAAGATGTCTGCTCTTATCCGTAAACATGAAAACCGCCCTCCTGTATGTTCAAGCTGCACATATCCTCTTTGCCATCCTGAGCGAAGGATCTAAAAGATTCTTCGGCGCAAGGCCCCTCAGAATGACAGAATCGGAATGTTCGATCTGCATACAGTATGGGCGGTTTTGATAAGTATTAAACCGTTTGTTCAGTTTGTCCGGCCCACGCATTGTGCTTTTTCGCAGAAGCCGTATTCCCGGCGCAGCTCATGAACCGCCGCGTCCGGAGCGGCGCCGGGGCGGAACACGCCGAAGACCGCCGAGCCCGTCCCCGTCATCAAAGCGGCCAGGGCGCCCTGGTCCAGGAGCCGCCCCTTGATTTCCCGCACGGTGCGCATGCGGCGGTCGTCCACGTCCTCGAAGACGTTGTACATCCGGCGGCAGATCTGCTCGAGATCGCCGTCGTGAAGGGCGTTCACGATGCCGGTGGTGTCAGGGTGGCAGCGGGCGGCGCACTGGTCGAGCTTTTTAAAAAGCTCCGGCGTGGAGACGGAGAAGTCCGGCTTGCAGATGATGAAGCCGCACGCGGGCATGCCCGGCAGACTTTCCAGCTTTTCCCCGCGCCCGGTGGCGAGGGCCGTGCCGCCGCGCACGCAGAAGGGAACGTCGGACCCCACCTCCGCCGAGAGCGTCTCAAGCTCCTCTGGCGAGAGGGCCGCGTAGTGCCGGTTCAGGGCCCGCAGCACCGCCGCCGCGTCGGACGAGCCGCCGCCCATGCCCGCCCCGACCGGGACCTTCTTGTCGAGGGTGATGAGCATGCCCTGCCCGTCGAGCCCGGCGGCGCGCAGATAGCAGAGCGCCGCCTTTACGGCGAGATTGCGCGCGTCGCCCGGCACAAAGCTCAGGCTGGTCTTCGCCTGTACGCGCCCGGAGTCGTTGAAGCTGATGTCCACGCTGTCGCACAGGGACACGGTCTGCATGACCATGGTCATATCGTGATAACCGTCCGGGCGTCTTTCGGCCACATCCAGCGAGATGTTCAGCTTCGCCCAGGCGTTTTCGTGCAGTGTAGTCAAATGGAAAACCTCCATATTACCGCAAGAGTTACGGTGTGCAGTTAATAGAATCTGTTTTTGGCGTAGCTTTGCCACGCCAAAAACTCCCTAAGCCGAGCTTTGCGAGGCCTCGCGCCGATCAAACGCGGCGTGTTACGCGCCGCCGCGTGCGATAAGCGCGAGTATCTCAATTGCGAACATTGTTCGCAATTGAATTCATTCCAGTATGTAAACCCGCATCTCATACGGTCTTGCGGTAAAGCCGTTGCCGATGGTGAAGCAGGTCTCGTAGTTTTTCAGGACCAGACGCCACTTGTCGAGATTGATGTCGTCGGGCGCGGTGAAGCGCTGCAGCTCGCTCGAGAAGCTGCACACCACGAGGAGCCGCTGCTCGAAGAGGCGGCGCTCGTAGACGTAGAAGTTCCTGTCGTGGGGATAGAGCTCCCGGTAGTCGCCCCGCAGCACCACCGGGGTGGCCTTGCGGAAGGCGATGAGCCTGCGGTAGAAGTTCAGCAGGGAGTTGGGGTCCTCCTCCTCGGTGCGGACGTTGACCTCACTGTAGTTGCCGTTGACGAAGAACCAGGGCCTGCCGGTGGTGAATCCCGCGTTGGGCCCGTCGTCCCACTGCATGGGGGTGCGGGCGTTTTCTCGCGTACCCTCCTGGATGAGGGAAAGCACCTTCTTCTGCGGCAGGAGCTTGGATAAAATGCGCGCGGAGTTGAAGGTGTTCACGTCCTTGTACATGTCAAGCTCCGGCAGGGGCATGTTGGTCATGCCGATTTCCTGGCCCTGGTAGATGAAGGGCGTGCCCTTCTGCAGCATGTACATGACCGCCAGCATCTTGCCGCTTTCCGTGCGGTACTTCTCGCTGCCGTAGCGGCTGATGATGCGCGGGTGGTCATGGTTTTCGATGTACAGGGCGTTCCAGCCCCGACCCGCGAGCTTATACTGCCACTCGGAGAAGGCCTTCTTCATTTTCAAAAGGTTGAACGGGCGGCGGATCATGTCCGTCATGAAGCAGTCGGCCTCCATGTGGGAAAAGGCGATCATCTCGTCGAGCACCTGGTTCGGCCCCTCGGTCACGTAGCGCAGGGCGGTCTCGGCGTCGGTCATGGGGCTTTCGCCCACGATGAAGCAGTCGTACTGGCTCAGAACGTCGTGCTTGAACTCTTTGAGGTAGTCGTGGACTGCCGGGCGGTTGGAGTAGTGCCGCAGACCGTTTGCCACCGGGATTTTCGGGTAGGCGTTGGGCAGCCCCGGCGCCTTGGAGATGAAGGTGATCACGTCCTCGCGGAAGCCGTCCACCCCCATGTCCAGCCAGAAGCGCAGGATGCGCTTGACCTCGTCGCGCACTCTGGGGTTATCCATGTTCAGGTCCGGCTGCTTTTTGGCAAACAGGTGCAGATAGTATTCGTCGAGATTGGAGTCATACTCCCAGGCCTCGCCCTCAAAGACCGAGGTCCAGTTGTTGGGGGGAAGGCGCCGTCCGCCGCTGCCGCTTTTGCCGGAGCGCCAGTAATAATAATTATGGTAGGGGTTGTCACGGCTCTTGCGGCTCTCGATGAACCAGGGGTGCTCGTCCGAGGTGTGGTTGATAACAAGGTCCATGAAGACCCGCAGCCCGCGGTCGTGGGCCTCCTTCAGGACGCGCTTGAAGACCTTGAGGTCGCCGAAGTCCGGATGGATGTCCATGTAGTCGGAGATGTCGTAGCCCCAGTCCGCGTTCGGTGAGGGGTAGAGCGGCGAGAACCAGATCGCATCCACGCCCAGACTCTTGATGTAGTCGAGCCGGTACAGCACGCCGTAGAGGTCGCCGATCCCGTCGCCGTTGCCGTCGCAGAAGCTCCGGGGCCAGATGTGGTAGACCACCATATCCTTATACCAGGGAGTAAACGCCATGAGGTTCCCCTCCTTCTGAAGTCGCTTTTCTTTATTTTACCACAACCGCAATGCGGCTGTGGTAAAATATGTCATGTTTTCCGGGAAGGTGAATTGGCCGTAGGCCAAGAGAAGCTGGCCTGGGCCATTGCCGCGAAAGCGGCGAGGAAAACGACTTGAATTAAATAAAATAAGTGCTTTGCACTTATTTTACCACATGCGGGGACAATTGCAACAAAACACGGAAGTTTTTTTGGGAACAAATCCGCCCCCTCCTCCGTCATAGGAATTGAAAGGTACAAATTCCCAAGCCGGAATGATGTTGACAAAAGGCGGCTTTTGTGCCATGATTTTGTTGACATAGTTGCCGCACTTTTGCGAGAGTCCGGCGTTTGGCCGGGACTCGGAAAGGATACAGACATGAAAACAAAGAAATGGATCGCCCTGGCGCTGACGCTGCTGATGATGCTGTCGCTCGCGCCCGCGGCGCTGGCAGCGGAAAGCGTCCTGGGTGATGTGCTCGCAGATCTTGGCCCGGGGCTGAGCCTGCGCAGCATGATCGACCCCGACAAGGGCCAAATCGACCTTGCCGGCAGCAGCTTTCAGCTGGAAAACCTCGTTTTCTTCGATGACGCCGTAGTGGGTGAGCAGAGCGAGATCTGTCTTACGGAGACCACAGAAAACGCCATGATCCTCGACGAGACGGCCCTGCCCGAGGGCCTGAAGTACGAGGTGCGCAGGGAGAAGGTCCGCGTCCCCGACGGCAGGGACGGCGTCTGGGTCGCCGATGAGATCCGGCGCGAGAAGGAGGGCCAGCCCGCCCCCGACGAGCCGAAGATCGACGAGCGCGACAAGGACCGCGAGACATATTACCTCTACCTGACCGGAAAGCCGGAGAAGGCGGGCGAATATCTCTTCGTCCTCTGGGACGGCAGCATCAAGCTGTGCAGTGTGACGGTCCTGACGGAGCGCCCCGAGCCGACCGAACAGCCTGCGGGCGGTCAGCCCTCGGACATCATGGAGCAGACCTGGGGCGGCCCCGTAAACGATCCCGGCACTGTCACCGAGGAGTGGGTCGATCCCGTTCAGCAGGACACCACCCCGACCGATCCTCCCGCACCCGCGTTCATCCTGCCAACCCCGTCGGTGAAGGTCACGGGCAATGCTGCCGTTCAGCAGGGTGAGACCGCCGTGCTGGAGGCACGGGTGAACAATGACTACAACCCCAGCTATCAGTGGTTCCTGTGGGACGATGCCCGCAAGGATTGGCAGACCCTCAGCGGAGAGACGGGCAGCAGCTACCGGCCCGACACCTCCGTTGCCGGAGCCTGGGCCTATCTCTGCCAGGTCACGAACAGCAGCTCTGACGGACAGACCGCCACGGCCTACAGCGACCCCGTGATTATCCAGGTGGAGGCAGCGCCCGCTGTGCCCGTTCCCAACGTGGGGAACATCACGGGCAGCACCAAAGTTGAGCAGGGCCAGAACGCCGTGCTGGAGGTGCATGCCACCGACACCTACAACGCAAGCTACCAGTGGTATGAAAACAACACCCCCATCAGCGGCGCAAACGCCAGCCAGTATCGGCCCGACACCTCCTCGGCCGGGACCCAGACCTATGTCTGCGAGGTCACCAATACCTACAACGGCCAGACCGCCACGGCCTACTCCAATCCCGTGACCTTCACGGTGGAGGCAAAGCCCACCCTGCCCACCCCCACGGTGAGCATCAAGGGCAATACCAGTGTCCGCACCGGTGAGCGCGCCGTGCTGGAGGCTGAGGTGTCGAACGCCTTCAATGTGAGCTTCCAGTGGTATGTGGGCTACGGCAATTACTGGGCAAAAATCGACGATGAGACGGGCCGCGGCATCCGCTACTCTCCCGACACCAACAGGGCCGGCACATGGACCTACTACTGCGAAATCACCAGCAGCGGCTACGGCGACTCCATCACCGTCAAATCCGACCCCGTCACCTTCACCGTCGCTGACCGCGTGGTCGTGACCCCGACGCCCACACCCACCCCGACGCCGAGGGTGAACAAGGTCATCCGCTCCGTCACCGTCGGAAAGCTCCCCAACAAGGTGGACTACAACGACGGAGAGGCTGTGGACGCGAGCGGCCTGCAGCTGCGCGTACTCTATACCGACGGCACTTACGATACGATCACCAGCGGCTTTGTCGTCACCACCCAGACGGTATCCTACAACAACTCCGGCCTTGCCGATGTCAATGTCAACTACCGCGGCTATCAGACCAGCTATCAGGTCAAGGTCCACTCGGTGGCGGAAATGATCCGCGGCATCGGCGTGCTGACCATGCCGAACAAGAGCTCCTACACCGTGGGCGAGTCCCTCAACACCGCGGGTCTTACGATCCGCGTCTACTCCACCGACGGGCGCTACCTCGACGTGGGCGAGGGCTTTACCTGCAGCCCCACCTATTTCTCCACCCCCGGCAACCAGACCGTCACCGTGAGCTTCATGGGCAAGACCTGCACCTTCACGGTCGCCGTGCAGCAGGCAAAGCGCGTGACGGGCCTGAGCATCCAGAGCCTGCCCGCCAACCGCTCCTACACCGTCGGCGACACCATCAGCACCGCCGGCCTCGTGCTCCAGCTCCAGACCACCGGCGGCTATGAGACCGTCACCAGCGGCTATACCATCTCGCCGCGCGTGGCCACCACGGCCGGCAGCCAGCAGATCACCGTCAACTATGAGGGCCTGAGCACGACGTATACCATCGACGTGCGCAGCAATATCCCCTACGCAACGCCCACCCCCGCGCCCACACCCTACTACGGCGCAACAAACCCCAGCGCGACGATGCCGACGCCTCTGCCCATCGGTACGACGCCCGCGCCCTACGGCGTGAGCCCGTCCCCGGCGCCCTTCGGTACGGTGTCGCCCAGCCCGACCGGCTTCCCGATGCCGAGCGCGAGCGTCGCCCCCACGCCCGTCCATACCCCCGCGCCTGCCCGCCGCAATACCGGCGTGAGCACCGCGGTGAAGGTGCTGTTCGTGGTGGCGGTCGTGGCCCTCGGCGGCCTGATCGGCTATGTGCTCTATCTGCGCAAGACCGGCGGCGACGAGGAGGATTTCGTCGATGAGCCGAGGACGAGCGAGAAGCTCAAAAACCTGTTTAATAAGAAAGATAAGAAGTAAAATAAAGTCCTGCGGCTCCGCATTCATGCGGGGCCGCTATTTTTTATCAAAAAAACAGTGGCAATTTCGGAATCGGTGTATTATACTGTGCGCTGTTACAAAAATGGAAAAGAGGCATATTCATCATGGAAACTTTATTGGCTACGTCAACTGCGCTACTGGCAGGGCTTCTTATGACCCGTGTATTCAAGCTGATCCATCTGCGTTTCCCGGATGTGACGGCTTTTCTTCTGGCAGGGCTTCTGGTGGGGCCTTACTGCCTCGGAAGACTGGGTATACCGGGGCTTGGCTTTGTCAGCATGGAGGCAGTAGACAGTCTTGGGGTACTCAGCAATACCGCCCTCGGCTTTATTGCGTTTGCCATCGGAAACGAATTTCGGCTGTCACAGCTGAAAGCCACCGGTAAGCAGGCTACGGTGATCGGGATCATTCAGGCGGTAACGGCTACTGCACTGGTGGATCTGGCGCTTGTCGGACTGCATTTCTGCTTCGGAGAAGACACACTCCCCCTTTCCGCAGCCATTACGCTGGGGGCGATCGCCGCAGCTACTGCACCCGCGGCCACTTTGATGGTTGTCCGGCAGTATAAGGCGAAGGGTGAAGTAACGGATCTTCTGCTGCCGATCGTCGCGCTTGACGATGCGGTGGGGCTTATTATTTTCGCCGTATCCTTTGGAATCGCGCAGGCTTTGAAGGGCGGAGAATTGAACATATACGCCATCATCGTCAACCCCATTCTGGAGATCATCTGCTCCCTGATCCTTGGAGCGGTACTCGGCGCTCTTCTCACGGAGCTGGAAAAGCTGTTCTTCTCCAACTCCAACCGTTTGTCTCTTTCGATCGGCTTTGTCGTGCTGACGATTGCTTTGGCCTCAATCAAAATCCCCCTGGGGGAGATCGAGATATCCTTCTCTTCTCTTCTGGTGTGCATGATGCTGGGAACCGTGTTCTGCAATATGAGTGAATACTCGGCAGATATCATGAACCGGGCAGACAAATGGACAGCGCCCCTGTTCGCCACGTTCTTTGTCATCAGCGGCGCGGGGCTGGAGCTCAGTGTTTTCCGGTATCCGGCGGTTCTTTTGATCGGACTTGTCTATATCGTGACCCGGTGTTTGGGAAAGTATTTTGGGGCTTCCTTCAGCAGCGCGATTATGGGCTGCAGTGAGAACGTCAGAAAATATCTGGGGATTACGCTGTTTCCGCAGGCCGGTGTGGCTCTTGGGATGGTGGTGATGGCGCAGTCTCTGGGCGGGAAAGAGGCATCCCTGATCCGAAACGTCATTCTTTTCAGCGTGCTGGTTTATGAAATCGCAGGCCCGATGATGACCAAGATGGCCCTCAACGCTGCCGGCGAGATCGATTCGATTCCGGCCCAGAAGAAGACAAGGGAGCGTTTTGCGCATCAATAAAGGCCGGAAAGGGAACAGAATCTGAAACTGTATGCCCCCGGTCAGGTCATGCGCGGTAACGATAACAGAAACTTGCAGGCCTTCGGCGAATTCGCGGCATTGTGCGTTTTCGCCGAAGGCCGTTTTCATTGCGGGGACAACAGATTTTTTACAAGCTCTTTCGCTTTTTAGCGTCTGACTTTCTGCCTACAATATATAATAACGGCAGGTACACGAACACAAAGGTGAAATTTGCCGCCGGGATATAGACCGAGGACCAGCGCTCGAGCTGCCGCGGTGTCGGTGCGAGAAAGAGCGCCAGCACGATCGCCGCCGCGGCGAAGGCCCAGATCAGCACGCGCCCCTCGGAGAAATCCAGGCGGGCGCGCATTTTCGTATCCGGGTGAAAGCCGCACAGCAGGCGCAGGGCATACTGCCCGGCCCAGAAGAACAGCGCCGTCATCAGAAAATCCGGGAAAACCCACAGCATCACCACCAGCGCCTCCACGCGCTCCACCGTGCGGAAAAACACCAGCGTGCGCACCAGCACGAAGAAGGGCCTTGCAAGCTGCCCTGTCAGCGGCGCGCCGAAGGTCCCGATCACCGCCGCGCTCAGAACAGAAAGCCCGGCGCACAGCAGCGCCGACCATTTGGCCAACGCCGGAAAGCCGAGGCGGCGTTCCTTCTCTCCGCCCGCGAGAAAGCACAGCGCCGTGCCGGACCCCGCCGCAATACCCAGCGGCACCGGCGCGGTTTTGATAAGGGGCCAGACGTCCTCATTTGACAGCGGAAAAAGATTGCCCCAATCCGCCGACAGCAGCGCAAAAAACAGCAGCAGCCCCAGCATGCCGAACAGCAGCGGCAGCAGCATCCGCCCCATGCGGGCAAGGGTACGCGGCGTGGAAAGCGCGGCCAAGAGGGCAATGAGCCCCATGAGCTGGCTGAACAGGGCGGGAGACGCGCCTGGATAGACCGTGCCCACCAGGCGGTCGGCCCCCGAGCGCAGCACGAAGGCGGCATAGGTAAGGCACCAGGCGGCGAAGAGCGCGAGGGCGGGCTTGCCCAGGTGCCTGCCGCCCAGGCGCAGCAGGGTGTCGGGCAAAAACTCGCCTGGCTGCATCGTCTCGAGCAGCAGCGCCATCGCCCGCGCCCACACCAGCGCCAGCGGCAGGGCCATAAGCGGCGCGAGCCACCCGGCCCGGCCCGCGATCACGGCGGCGCGCGCCGGGAACAGCCGCAGCGCCGGGGTCAGCGCGATCACGGCCCCAAGGCTCAGAAGCTGGCGCGCGTTGTAGTTTTCCTGCATGGGATCACCCGCCTTTAATAAGTGAAAATTGGAAAGAGAAAAGTGAAGATAGGGAGTCTGTCCGCCCTGGCTTCTATTGGATGGAACCAGGGCAGGTATCTGATTTTTCATTTGTCCCAGGAGGGGACGCCTCAACTCCACTTTTCACTCTTCACTTTCCACTTTATTTCATGTCGTTCATCTGGTTGAGCTTTGCGCTGACCGTGACCTGAAGCTCAAGCTCCGGCAGCAGGTCGATAAAGTCCCGGTCGAGTGCCTTCCAGGCGGCGGGGTCGGCGCGCTCCAGGGTTTCGGCGAGACAGAGATAGTCCGCCTTGAGCTCCTTCGAGGCCTGCAGCGCGGCGCTGAGCCAGCCCGCCAGCTTCGATTCCAGCCGGGCCGTGAGGTAGTCCAGATCCTCCGCCTCGTTCATCGCGCCGCGCCCACCGCGCTCCAGAAGGCTTGCCTGCGCCTGACAGGCAATGTCCACACCCCTGAGGATACCGCCCTCCCAGACCGGACGGATCTTGCAGCCGCCTCCGTTTAATTCCAGCACCGCCGCTTCGCCGTGCCGATCCCGCAAATCGATGGTCGCTCTGCCAGGCCTGTTGATTAAAAGTCCCACGGCGACGGCCTGCTCCGGCGTCAGATAGCGGCACAGCCGCCCTTCCCGCAGGATCGCGTAGCCCATGGGGGCAATGCTCCGCGCCTCGGGCGCGGCGCTCTCCGCGTCCGGCGGCTCGGTGCTCTCGCTGGCCCGGCCCAGCTCCAGCGCGCAGATAAGGCTGCTGCCGCAGCGCGCCGTGTCCCGCAGGATCTGGGACGCGGTGGTCAGGCCGCTTTCCCCGCGGCGCTTTGCGTCCTGCTCGATGATGCGCATGACATCGCAGATGCCCTTGTCCCCGCTGCCGACGGTCATCACCGCGTCGGCTGCCTCGCCGCCGCGCACCACGAACAGCGGCATGTCCAGCCGCAGCTCCGGCGAGCGGCAGATATAGGCAAGCGCGCTCTCGATCCCGGCCTCCGCGAGCTTCTCGCCGATGAGCAGCCGCCCGATGTGGGGGCAGAACAGCTCCTCCTCATAGGCGTAGTCCCGGATGCGCTCCATCGCCGCCGAGATCGACACGCCGTCGGCCTCCATGCGGGCGACCTTGTCCTCGCTGTCCCCCGCCGCCGCGAGGGAGAGCGTCACGCCGCCCAGGGTCTTGTCGAGACCCATGGTCTGGATCACCAGCAACTCCTCCACCTCGCGGTAGTTTCCCCGCAGGCCGCCTCGCCCGGCAAAGAGGAGCAGCTCGGCGGCACAGAGAATAAGCGCCAGCAGCTTCTTCACGGCGACCGCCTCCCTATACGAAAGCCTGCCTCACGAGTCGGCCCCTTGAGAAACAGCCGCGTCAGGGGCAGGGGCTCCCCGTCGGACAGCGGCGCCGTGTAGTTGCGGCCCAGGCTGTCCATCTCTGCCAGGTGCAAAAGCACCAGGCACAGCGCCGCGCCCACGCCGAAAAGCCCCGCCGCCACCGCTGCGAGCACCAGTCCCAGGCGTAAAAGCCGCACCGCCGCGCCCAGGTCCTGGCTCGGCAGCGTGTAGCCCGCGATGCCCGCGAAGGCCACCACGATGATGGCGATGGGCGATACGATCCGCGCCTCCACTGCCGACTGGCCCACGATCAGCGCCCCGATGATGGACACCGTGTCGCCGATGGGGTTCGGCAGGTGCAGCCCCGCCTCCTGCAAAAGCTCAAAGCTCAGGAGCATCCCGATCACCTCCAGCGCCGTCGAGAAGGGGACGCGCTGCTTGGCCTCAATGACGCTCAGCAGCAGACGCGTCGGGATCATCTCCTGGTGATAGAGGGCGATCGCCACGTACAAGGCCGGGAACAGGAGACTCAGCAAGAGCGCAAGCCAGCGCAGCATACTCAGGGAGCTTGCAATGATCGCGCTGCCGGCACTGTCGCCGGAGCAGCGCATGAAGTCGGCAAAGGTCACGGGGCCCAGAAGCCCGATCGGCAGCCCGTCCACCAGCAGACCGACGCGCCCCTCCGTCAGATACTGGGCGAACCGGTCCGGACGTTCGGTGTGCAATAGCTGGGGAAAGGGCGAACCGGGCGCGTCGCTCAGCCCCTCCTCCAGAAGTCCGGTCGCGAGCAGCGCGTCAGCATCCAGGGCGTCCAGCCGCGCTGCGAGGGCTGCCACCGTCTCGGGAGAGGCCGTGCCGTCGAGGTAGAACATCGCCACTTTGGTAACCGTCGTGCTCCCGAGCGTGGACTCCACCAGCTTGAGCTTCGGCGTACAGAGCCGCCGCCGCACCAGGGCGGTGTTTACACGCAGCGTCTCCACAAAGGCGTCCTTGGCGCCCTTGATAGACTTCTCCAGCGTCGGCTCGGACACGGCGCGCTGGGTCTCCGAGCGCGCCTCAAAGCTCACGGCCTGGGCCGCATTGTCAAACAGCAGCACGCAGCAGCCGTGGGTGAGGTCGTTTACCACCTCATCCATGGTCTCCCGGTACTGCGCCGAGCAGTTGTAGACCGCCCCGGCCAGGATGCGCAGCAGGCTCTGCCGCTCGCTTTCACTCTCCGGCAGGCGCACAAGGCTCGTCAGCGGGCGTATCACATCCTCCGTCAGCATACGGGAGGAGACCAGACCGTCCAGCCAGCACACCGTCACAATATGGTTCGACTCAAGTCCGAGGCGCAGCGTGCGCGTCTGGAAATCCGCGCAGGCGGAGAAGATCTCCCGCAGAGAGGGGAGCGTCGGCAGACAGGTATAGACCGGCGCGCGGCGCGGATGGAGAGAGTTTGTTTCAACAGTATCATTCTTATACATGTTGTGTAGTATATCCAGAAAAAAGCCCAATATTTAGGCGTTAAAAAAACTTTTCAAATTTCCGAAAAAAAGTGTTGACTTTTGGCTTTTTCGGTGCTATATTACGTGAGCGCTCGAGAGAAGTGTGCTGAAGTCACAAAAGAGCTTGAAAAAAGTTTCTGGCGAAACGAAAAAAGTTCTTGACAAAGCAGAGCCGCTGCGTTATAATAACAAAGCTGCTCACCCAGGAGGGCGGACAAGCGATTTGAAAAGGACTCCTAAAAATTCCAAAAGAATTTGAAAAAAGTTCTTGACAAACGCAAGCAGCTTTGATATAATAACACAGCTGCCGCCGAGAAAGGCGAGCGCAGAGAGTACCTTGAAAATTGAACAATGTAAGAACAGCTTATGCTAAATAAGCACCAAAGAAAAGGGTTCTTAAGAGTCAGAAATGACTATAAAAATTCTTTTGAGAGCTAGAAAGCTTCAATAAGATTTGAACATCTAGACGGATGTTTGGATACAATTTATTGAGAGTTTGATCCTGGCTCAGGATGAACGCTGGCGGCGTGCCTAACACATGCAAGTCGAACGAAGCACTTTCTGTTTGAGATTCGTCAAGAACGGGATTTGACTTAGTGGCGGACGGGTGAGTAATGTATGAGCAACCTGCCTTTCAGAGGGGGACAACAGTTGGAAACGACTGCTAATACCGCATAATGTATTTTGAGGGCATCCTCGGGATACCAAAGG